>MDTC01143544.1_pt1 | contig 16640 bp, 14 predicted proteins | sample 811181 | NCBI WGS metagenome assembly MDTC01 (sample SAMN05326644, study PRJNA326480) | marine metagenome | isolation source: seawater | place: Pacific Ocean: North | collected 2011 | reverse complement strand
CTTTAATTGTATCTTTATTTAAGAATTTTTTATTTTTTAAAAATATCTTATTAATTTTTCTTACATGATTTTTTATTTTGATAAGCCTATTATTAAAAAACTGGGATATAAATTGGGCTCCGTAACAAAATCCTATAAGAGTTATTTTTTTTTTTATTGCAATACTTAAAATTTTTTTATCTAGTTTATTTCTTAATAAATTGGACTCATTTTTTTTAATATTATACAGGTCATTCCCACCACTAATTATTAACAAGTCTATATTTGATATATTTGATGAAATTTCTGTAATGATTGAAATTTTAGATCTTGGAAAACAATATCTTAAAAAAGAGATTAATTTAACATCAATAGAAAATTCATATTGTTTTTTATAAGTTTCTCTGACCGATGGTGTAATTCCTATTTTCAATTTAATTTATTATCTCCACTTTTTTTGAAATACAATCTAAATTCATCATTTTATGTTTAATAAATTTGTTAAAATTTTTTTCTCCCACTCCTATTAATGCAGGCAAGTTAAGTTCGGAACACCTTATTGCCATGTGTGAATTCAGTCCACCATATTTCGTTATAAGACCTTTAATGTTTTTATTAAATAAAAAATCGTATCCTGGATCTGCGTTTTCAATACATACAATACCATCATAATTTATAGCCACTCTATCATTATTATATTGAATGATTTTAGCAGTTATTCTTTTATTTGAGATAAAATTTATTTCATCAAATTCTTTAATTCTTATATAAAGATCTTTTGATGATCTTATTGTATCAGGTAAATTTATGAGTTTATTTTTTAAATATTCTTTTTTATTTTCTTTAATATCTTTTTTCAAATGTGCAATTGTAGGATGATTAGATAAGTTGAAGTACATATCAAGTATTTTTTGGATTTTAACATAAGACCAGTCATCATTAGTAATACCAAATTTATTTCCAAATAAAGTTAAATTTTTAAAAATTAAATCAATACTTTTTGTAAAAACAAACTTTGAATACTCCCTTTCCGCAATAGATTCCTTAATAAACTTTATTAAAACACTAGAATTTTTATATATACCAAGTTTTTTTATAGAACCTTTTAATTTTTTTGAGATATCAATTTTTTTAATTATTTTTTTTTTATTACTTGTACTTTTTGCAAAGTATTTCTTAAAGCCTTTAGCATAATTATCTGAATTTATATCGTATGTTCCAGGCCTTAAATGCCCATATTTCATTATAAATTTATTTTTATTTAATTTATTAAAATCATTTTTCATTTCGCTAGTGACAGTTTTTACATTAGATAAAAAATTAATTTTTTCGTTTTCATTTATTATATTGATATCTTTTAATGAGTTTAGTAACTCGATAGCAATAAAACCAGATCTGGCAAGTCCAGCAAACGGTAAAGTTCCAAATTTTTTACAATCTTCAATTAGCCAATAAATTTTATCAATTTCATAAAGATTTGATTTATCAATTAAATTTTGTCGTTTTTGTAATTCCTTAACAAGTTTCATATCTTGATTTTTTTTATTTAGTGCGTTTAAGTTTATAGCTTTAAGAGATTTATAAAAAATGCCAATTTCTTTTGAAGTTAATATATTTTTAAATTCTTTTTTTATTCTTTCAAGTGTTGAGAAAGTTGCACAAGTAAACAGAATTTCAAATTCAATTTTATCATGTGCGGATTTTTTATTATTAAATTTTTTTAAATAATAATTAATAATTTTACTTGATATATCATTATCTATATTTTTTGGTAACCATGAATTAAAATCAATTCTTATATCAACATAGGGGGTACCATAAAATGTTGTCATGAGATGAAACTGACTTAAATCTCTATATCCATAATCCAGTCTATTTTTTGACCAAACATGATCAGTTATTAGTTCTTGATAAAGAGATAAAGCTAGTGGTCTTGGTTTAGTTCCAATTATTTCTGCAGGGTTCCAGTCTGGCATATTTCCAAAGAATGTTGTATTGCCAAGTAAGTCATGATGTTTTTCTTTTAATTTATTAATTTTTTTTTCTAATTTTTCCAGATGAGTATTTTGATTTTCTAAATGTTTTTTATTTTTATGCGGAATAACCAATTTTCTTACTTGTAAAATGTATACTTTATTATTTTTTCCAACAGCAAATTCAATGTCTAAATCCGGATGTCTTGTAAATTTTATAATTTCAATTATTGATAAATATAATTTTTCAAATTTTTTTGGTATTGGAAACTTTTTATTTTCAATATAGGTAATAGTTTTTGTTTTAAATTTTCCAGAAGTTACAGCTTCAGTGTTATCACCATCAAAATAATTGATATTAATACATTTTGAATAATCCTCTATATTTCTAGTTAAAACGACACCTGAAAATTTTAGGTCCTTAACCATTTTTTGAACAAAAAAGTGTTCATTTTTATTAATTTTTTTTTTTGATTTAATTAACTCATCTATTTTTAACTTTAATTTTTTGGTATCAAGAGAGTTAATATTTAAAAAACTAATATATTTACCAGCATTAGAAGTTTTATCTGTATCTTCATTTTTAAAAGACGACCTTACAGCTACTTTTGAATTTAAAAATTTATTAGCAATAATATTAATAGTTTTGTTTTTATTTTTTTTATAAGTAATGCAATTAAAAATATGTAATTTCGGAATAATAGATTTTTTAAGTTTTAAAGATGATAAAGTGTGTGCTTTTGATTTAAAAATTGCCATAATAAGGTATATAATTTGCTAATGATTAATAATATACATTTTAATAATGCATCAATAAATAATGTTCTAATTTGGGTAATATCCTTATTAGTTTATCCAGTCTCTAAATTATTCATTTTTTTAAAAATTAGCCCTAATTCTTTGACTTTTTTTTCAGTAATTTTTACTGTTATAGCCTTTTATCTATTAATTAATGAACAATATTTTTTATTCTCATTTTTTTGGTTTTTAAACATAGTTTTTGATTTTTGTGATGGGCAAGTTGCAAGGTTAACCAAAAAAGTTAACAAGTCTGCATTTAGATTTGATCATTTTTCCGATATTATTAAAATAAGTTTAATTTTATTAGGATTAGCAATCTATTATAAAAGTGACGATTTATGGGTCATAATTTTCATTACTAATTTTACTTTTCTTTTTTTTACAATCCTTAATCACAGTGCACAAAAAACTAAAAATTTTAAAAAAAAAAACAATCATTTTTTTTTCAATTATTTTAAGACAGAAAATATTTTAATTGCGACTATAAAAATTATGATTCCAGTAATCACAAAGTTTAATGGTCACTCATTACTCTTGTTTTTTTTTTCTACCAATAAGTATAAAAATATGTTTAATAATTTTAATTTATTTTAATATTTTGTTTATACTTGGTATTTTTAAAACAATTAACCAATTAATCAAGACAGCTAAATAATGAAACCTCAATATAAAGTAAAAAGTTTTAATGATTATAATATATTTGATATTGATTTATCAAAGTTAAGAAGTAAAAATTTTTATAAAGACATGATCTCAAACAGAGATCAATATTATATTAAATATAAAAAATACTTAAATACAAAAAAAAAAATTAATTGTCATTTGTGTAAGAAATCTAAAAATAAAATATTTGCCAATTATAAAAAATATGTTTTGAGAGAATGCTTAAATTGTGGTGTTATTTTTAGTAATTTAGATTTAAAAAAATTTTTATTTTCTGATTTTTTTAAATCTAATGATGTGAAATTTAAGGATTTTAAGCAAGAAATGATAAAAACTTTTAATTATAGAAAAAAAAACTTTGGTGCTGAAAGATTTAAGTACATAAAAAAAAATATTTTTCCTAAAAATAAAAACTTTACGGTGTTAGACTATGGGTGTGGTTCAGGATATTTTTTAAATGTTCTTAAAGATAATAAAATTAAATGTAGAGGAATAGATCTTGATAAAAATGCAGTCAATTTTTGCAAAACTAAAAAACTTGATGCCACAACTTCAAATTTAACTGAAGAACCTAATAATAAATATGACTTAATAACCATGTTTGACTCAATTGAACATTTACATGATCCAATTAGAGAACTTAAAAATGTTTCAAAAAAATTGAAAAAAAAATCCTTTATTTTAGCTTTTACTCCAAATATTCATTCACTTTCATTCGAATTAATGGGAATAAACCATAATATGCTTGCTGTATTTGACCATATTTGTTTTTTTAATTTAAAGTCATTAAATTATTTATGTAAAAAAACAGGTCTTAAAATTAAGTCTATCGAATTTTATGGACTAGATATTAAAGACTATTTTCAATCATTAGACTTTAAAAATAAGATAAATTTGAATAAAACACTAAATAAGTTTGCCAATCTAACTCAATCAATTATAGATAATCAAAAATTATCGAATTCAATGAGAATAATTTTTCAAAAAAAATAATGTTTGGTTTACCTTATAAAGTTAAATTTTGTACAAGATGTACTCTGTCCAATCAAAGGCCAGTACCTGTAGCTGAGTTTAAAACAAAAAAAAATTCAAAAAAACAAGAAAATAAAATTGATGATAATCTTGTTTGTAATGCATGTAAGGTAGCAGAAAGAAAAAAAGAAATAAATTGGAGAGAAAGAGAGAAAGAATTAATCAAACTTTGCAATAAATTTAGATCAAAAAAAAATGATCAATATGACTGTATTGTACCTGGGAGCGGAGGAAAGGACAGCAGATATGCAAGCTATGTTTTGAAATATAAATATGGTATGAATCCTCTTACAGTTACTTGGGCCCCCCACATATATACTGATATAGGAAAAAAAAATATGAATACATGGGTTGATCATGTTGATAATCATTTAATTACTCCAAATAAAGATGTTCAACGTAAACTTTCAAGAGAGTCCTTTTTAAATTTACTTCATCCTTTTCAACCCTTTGTGTTAGGACAAAGATTTGCTGCAATAAGAACTGCTATCGATATGAATATAAAATTGATTTTTCATGGAGAAAGCCCATTCGAATATGGAGTTAATAATTTAAAAGAAGCTGATGCTAGTGGATTTCATCAAAATTATTTTTGTGGTTCACAAAAGTTAAATGAAATTTACTTAGGTGGAAATAATGTAAAAACTTTGATCTCAAAATACAATTTTAGACTTAGTGATTTAATTAGTTATTTTCCAATAAAAAAAAAAAGATTTAACAAAGTTTAAATTTCATTATAAATTTCTTGGACACTATATAAAATGGAATCCTCAGGAAATATTTTATTATGTAAGTAAAAATACAGGATTTCTTCCAAATCCTGAAAGAACCGAGGGAACTTATAGTAAATATGCTTCGCTTGATGACAAAATGGATGGTTTTCATTATTATACCTCTTTTATTAAATTTGGTTTGGGAAGAGCTACAATGGATACATCACAGGAAATAAGAAATGATCTATTAGATAGAGATGAAGGTATTTCATTAATTAAGAAATATGATGGAGAATTTCCAAAAAAATATTTCGATGAAATATTAGATTATTTGAGTTTATCAAATGATCAATTCTGGAAAACTATAAATAAATTTAGATCTAAACATTTATGGATCAAAAAAGGTAAAAATTGGGAACTTAAAAATAAGATTTATGACTCAAAGTAAAATAAATATCTTTAGAAAGGCATACTTAAATTACTTAAATTGTAAAATAGATTATAAAGTTAAAAAAAGTAAGTGTGAAGTATGTAATAACTCAAAAAATACTAAAATAATCGACAGAATATCATGGAGTCAAAACAAATATGGATATATGCCAATAGTTGCTTGTAATTTTTGTGGTTTCGTTTTTCAATTATTTAGGTTCTCTAAAATATTTTATGAAACATTCTACTCAAAGTATTATAGAGAAAAAATTTTTAAAAACCCAAACCCATCAAGAAAATTTATTTTAGATCAGAAATCGAGAGGCATAAAACTATATAATTTTTTAAATCAGCAGAACTTATTAAAAAAGAATGGATCTATGTTAGATGTTGGATGCTCAGCTGGATTATTTTTAAAACCATTCGTTGATAGAGGCTGGAGATGCTTTGGTAATGATCCAGACAAAGCTTATGTAGAGTATGGTATTAAAAACTACAATCTTCCAATAAAATTTGAACAAGCTGAAAATATGAAACTAAAAAAAAAAAGTTTAGATTTAATAATTATTATGGGCTCTTTAGAGCACTGCTATGATCCCAATGTAGTTATTAAAAAATGTTCATCCGCAGCCAAAAAAAACTGTATTTTAGTCTTAGAGGCCAGAGGCAATCCACAGTCAAATAGTAAAAATTATTTTAATCATAACCATCATAGATATTTTTCAGAAAATTCACTAGAACTTATGATGATAAAATATGGTTTCAAACCAATACTTTCAACAAGTTACCCAATTACTGGACCAACAAGAAAAGGTGGTATCTATTGTATAGGTATAAAAAATAATAGATCTATAAATTTAAAAAAATTGATTAGTTCTGGAAAAAAAGAAAGTGTTAGTTCAGTAATTTATAAATATAAGTTTTATAATAAAATGTTGAAAGACTCTCGTTAAGTGTGTGGTTTTTTTTGTATAATTGGTGAAAATCAAAACAAGCTAATTTCTGAAAATGAAACTATTTTAGCTGGACAAAAATATTTGCACAGAGGACCAGACTCACAAAAATTTTATTTTGAAAATGAATTTAGGTGTTATTTTAGAAGACTTTCAATTATTGATTTAAATCAAAGGTCTGATCAACCTTTTCACTCAAAAAATAAAAGATATCTAATTTTATTTAACGGAGAAATTTATAATTTTAAAATTTTAAAAAAAGAGCTTAAAAATCTTGGGTGTAAATTTTACACTGAGGGAGATACAGAGGTATTACTTAAGGCATTTGAAATTTGGGGTAAAAAGTTTATTAAAAAAATCCAAGGTATGTTTTCAATATGTATTTGGGATAAAAAATTTAAAAAATTTTATGCTTTCAGAGATAGGTTTGGCATTAAGCCTTTATATTATGTTTATTTGAAAAATACCTATATTTTTTCATCAGAAATCAAAGATATTCTTTCATTGATAAAGATAAAAAAAATTGATGAAAATCATAATGTAATTAGTAATTATTTAGCAAATTCTTTTTTGAATGATACAGACCAAACTTTTTTTAAAAATATAAAATCTGTTAATCCTGGCAATATGATCGAAATAAAGAATAAAAAAATGACCATAAAAAAATATTGGTCACTTAAATATTCAGAAACAAAAAATTTAGATCAAAAGGAAATAATTAATAATTTTAATAAAACATTAAAAATGCATACAATATCGGATGTTCCGATTGCATATACACTAAGTGGTGGAATAGACTCAAGTTTATTAACTGGAGCATCTGTTAAGATGAAAGAGTTTAATGCTAAAACTAAATTTTTTAGTATTATTCCTAAGAATACTCTAGATGAGTCGCACTGGATAGACACAACAGTAAAAAAATTTAATCTCAATCATTATTATTGCAATTCAGGAAAAACAAATTTTGATGACTATAAAAATTTTATTAATTTTCAGGATGAACCAGTTCAAACTTCAAGTGCATACTACCAATATTTATTAAGAAAAAAAATTAAAAAATACGGTTTAAAAGTTTTAATGGTAGGAGAAGGAGCCGATGAAGTTTACGGAGGATACAAGAGATGTTTATTTTATTATTTAAATCATATGAATTTCAATAAAAAAAGGACAACTGAATTTTTATTAAAATCAAATAAATTTATGCAAAATGATGTTAATGAGATTTTGTCGAATTATTTAGAGTTTAATAATAGGATTAAAACCAATGCTAGTGATATAGAAGATTTTTCAAGTGAAAAATTTTTGAAGAAAAAAGTTTTGAATAAATTTTTGTCTATTCCTCAAAATTCAAAAAATTTTTTTAAAGATGCATTAATTTCTCATATGACCAAACGGGATCTTCCATATGTTTTAAGAATGGAGGATAGAAATTCTATGTCACAAAGTATAGAGGCTAGAGTTCCATTTTTAGACCATAAAATGGTTGAATATGTATTTAATATAAAAACAAAATTTTTTATGCAAAATGCAGAGAATAAGCATATTTTAAGAAGTTGTTTTAAAAATTATTTTTCAAAAGAAGTTATAAGTAGAAAAGAGAAGTCTCCTAGACCAGGAGATAATTCAGACTTTATTTTTAATACTTTTTATGGTTATTTTTTAGATTTATTAAATAACAATTTACAAAATAATTATTTTAACAACAAAAAAATTAAAGTTTGTCTAGAGAGTGATAAAAAGAAAAAATTTTACCAAAATTCAAGTTTTTATTTTAGAGTGTTTAACTATCTTGTGTGGAGAGAAAATTTTAATAATCATTCTTAAAATAATTTGTATCAAATCTTGGTAACTCATATTTTTTTTGAAGATCTGACTTATTTACATCTCTATTTTCTACTGAAAAGGCGTATTTAAACTTGTTATTTTTTAAAATTTTAAGTGTTGATTTATTATAGGAATATTTTCTTCCATAGGGAAAACAAAAAAAATTAAATTTGCATTTAATCTTTTTTTCTAATAATTTTTTTGACTTTAGCATCTCTTTTTTTTGATCTTTAAAACTCAATTTTGAAAGTAAACTGTGTGTATGGCCATGATAACCAATATGCATCCCAAGTTTTCTTATATAATTAATATCAGAAATATTCATATAGTATTTTTCTGCAGTTTCAGAAATCTTAAACTCAATAAACATCTCATTAAGTATTTTACTTCTAATCTTTGAGTCTATTAAATAATTCATATTTCTTTTAAAAATTATATTTATTTTTTTATCTTTGTTATAGCTATATGTTTTTGAGAATTTTTTAAGATCTGTTTTCTTTATTTTTTTTACTGCAAATTTATAAATTTTATTTTTATTTGTGTATTCAATAATTTTCTTCACCCCAACTTTTGCAAGTAAAATTTGAATTTTATGGACATCTAAAATTTTTTTTTCCAAAATTGGTAATGAGGGGATAAAAAAGATACCAGTAAGACCTTTTTTAGCTAATATTTCTGCAGCAAATATCTGTTCTTTTAAACCATCGTCAAAAGTTAATAAATATTTGCTTTGTAGATTATTAATTTCATTAATATTTTTGATAATTCCTTTACTTTTTTGAAAATAGTTAACTTGTTTTATAAATTCTCTTTTTTCTAAAAACTTATTAAAAAAAGGAAAATTCTTTTTAAAATTTCTAATATAATGATACATTACAATTTTCATATTAAATCCAACTTTGTTCAACTAGTTTAATTTTCTTTTCTATGATTTTCTCTTTTTTTAAAAATTTTCTAATCATATCTTTTTTAAAATTTTCTTTCATAATGCAAAGGTTTTTTTTTGTAAAATCTTTTTTTTTATAAAATTTTGAGATTTTAACTTTTTTTTGTTTCTTAAACTTAATTTTATCAAAATTTAAAATTAATTTTTTATAAATACTAAACATTCTTAGAATTAGCTTGTTTCCAATATCATGAACTGTATCTTTTTTATTTAATTTAGCTCTTATTTGGTGAATTATTTGACCCGTATCTATTCCTTTATCTAAAAACATAAATGTTGCACCAATATATTCTGGTTCATTGTTAATTAGTGGAAATATATTTGTTCCAGATCCGCGATAATAGGGACTTAGACCAAGGTGAACATTCAATATTCTTTTTTTATAATAGTTGATTAGTTTTCCTCTTAAAATAGATGAACCATATACAATTATTAAATCAGGTTTGAGTTTTTTTATCAAATTCAGACAATATATTGATGAAATAAACCCTTTATTGCAATAGTTTAAAAAATCCCAATTTTTTTTTTTTATAAATTTTTTAAAGTAAATTTTTTCAAAATTATATCTTTGCTTGAAGTGGTTAATTAAAACTGGATTTTTAATTGTATTTTTTTGAAATTTTTTTTCAGCAAAAGCCCCAACTATTTTGATTTCTTTGATTTTTTGAAGGTAATTAATAAATGCCAAATGTCTCAATTCATTACTTGTGAAAATTACAATCTTTTTTTTTTTCATTTATTATTTTTTTTTAGATTTTTAATGTGGTTATTAAATAAATATGTATTTAATAATTGCCAAACATGAAAACTGTTTTTTGATTTATTATTTTTTAAAGTTTTTTCTACTGACTCAATAAATTGACCATTCAAAGTATTTTTACTTTTAATAGTTTTTAATATTTTATTCATCCAAAACTTGTTTTTTTTAATAATTTCTAGTTGAGGTACTCCATCCGAGATTTTTTTAATTTGAAATAATTTAATAGGTAAGTGTCTTTCAATGATTTTAAACAAAGGATATTTTGGATATCCATCTTTGAATTTGTCCTCATTTTTTAATGAAAGAGCAATTTCAACAACATTATGATCAAGAAAAGGAAATCTTAATTCACGAGAATAACCTGCACTTACTCGATCATGAAACCTTAAAACTCTAGGCAGCTTATTTCTTTGTATATTAAAAAATTCAATAGATCTTAAAAAGGTTTTTTTTACTACAAACTTCTTTTTTGATAGTGAAATATTTGAACCATCAGTGGATCCACCAAAATTATTTTTTATCAATAAAGACGATAAATTTAAAATTTGTTTATTATTAATCTTAAAATTTTTTTTTAATTTAAAAAAAATTTTTTTATCTTTTTTATTATTTATCATATCTCTGAGAGCCATTATTATGTGAGTATAATAGCCACAAAAAATTTCATCAGATCCTTGCCCCTCAAGCGAAACTGGTATTTTATTTTTCTGAAACTTATTTAATTTCCCCATTCCAATTGTAGGAACGCCACCAAAGGGCTCATCCATAAAAAATTGAATTTCTTTAGACATTTTTTTTAATTCATTATCTTGAAAAGAAACTTCATTAAGTTTTAATTTTAATAATTTGCAAATTTTTCTTGCTCTAACAAGTTCTGAATTAATTCTATTTTGATATTTTATAAAATATAATTTTAATGGTATTTTGCTTCCAAACATTTCTTTTAGTTTACAAATTATTGCTGTACTATCTATGCCTCCAGAGAAGTGCAAACTTAATGGAACATCTGATCTTAATCTTAATTTTAAAGAATTTTCAAAGTTTTTTTCAAAATCTAATATACTTATGTTTTTATTTCTCAGCTTTTTTAAATTTTTTTCAAGAGAGTAGTACTTAATACTTTTTAGTTTTTTTTGCTTTAGCTCATTAATTGTTCCTGGTTTAATTTCATAAATATTTCTAAAAAATGTATGTGGCGTTTCAGGGTACAATTTTGAATCTATATATTCTCTAAAATTAATTAAATTAATTTTATTTGTATCATTTAAAGGCAAGGATTTTATTTCAGATCCAAAGTATAAAATATTTTTTTCTATTTTGTAGTAAAGTGGTTTTGTCCCAAATCTGTCTCTAATCAAAAAAATTTTCTTTTTCCTTAAATCAAAAAGCACAATTGAAAACATTCCATTAATTTTCTTTACAGCTTTCATTCCTTTAAGTGCCAAGAGCTCTAATAAAACTCTGGTATCTCCTTTTTTAATTAAGTCAGGTCTTTTCATTTCTTGAGCTAATTCGATATAGTTGTAGATCTCACCGTTAAAAACTATCATCCATCGTTTATTTTCAGAGATCATAGGCTGTCTACCATGATGTCCTCCTAAAATTTTAAGCCTATAAAAATTGACTTTTATAAAATCATTTCTGAATGTTTGAAAATCATCGGGCCCTCTATGATCTAATGGCCATGTGTTGATCTTATTGTTAACATAATTTTTATTTAAACAAAAGTAACCAGAAAAACCACACATACAAATTATTTGTAGAAAATTAATATATGATATAAACGAAATTATGACTGATATAAACATATTTCAACATAATAAAAAAAAAATATGAGAATAATTGCAGAGGTTGGTCAGGCTCATGATGGAAGTTTAGGTTTTGCTCATTCTTATATCGACTCTTTAAAAAATTCAGGAGTTACTGATATTAAATTTCAAATTCATATTGCTAATGCAGAAAGTAGTAAAGGTGAAAAATTTAGAAAAAAATTTTCTTACGAGGATAGAACTAGATTTGATTATTGGAAAAGAATAGAATTTACAAAAGAACAGTGGCTTGGTTTATTAAACCATTGTAAAAGAAATAAAGTTAATTTTGTAGCATCACCTTTTTCAATGGAAGCAGTAGAGCTTTTAAAAAAAATTGGTTGCAAAACATTCAAAGTTGCCTCTGGTGAAGTAAATAACTATTTAATGATAGATAAAATTATTAAACTTAAAAAAGAAATAATAATTTCAAGTGGTATGTCAAATTTGAGAGAATTAGACCAGATTGTAAAAAGGATAAAAAAAAATAAAATTAAATTATCAGTCCTACAATGTACCACGCAATATCCCACAGAAGTAAGCAATATAGGTTTAAATGTAATTAATGAAATGAAAAAACGATATAGATTGCCAGCAGGATTGTCAGATCATTCTGGAAATATTAATACTTTACTAGCTGCAACTGCAATAGGAGCTGAATTATTGGAGTTTCATGTAACTTTTAGTAAAAAAAGTTTTGGACCTGATAGCGCGTCATCCATTGAAATTTTAAAAGTAAAAGAGTTAGTTGAAAATATTAATTATATTAAAAAATGTGTTGAAATTAAAATAGATAAATCAAAAGTTAAGATTAATAAAAAATTAAAAAAGATGTTTTCGAAGTCTTTAGCAATAAATAAAGATCTTTATAAAAATCAAAGAATAAAAATTCAAGATTTAGAAACTAAAAAACCTGGAGGAAAAGGAATTGAGGCTAAAGATTATAAAAAAATAATAGGAAAAGTATTAAATAAAGATTTATCAAAAAATAGTTTTTTGAATATTAAAGATTTTAAATGAAAAAAAATATCTGCGTAATCGTCACAAATAGAGCAAATTTTGCACGAATGAAATCTCTTTTGATTGAGATTAAAAAATCAAAAAAATTGAATTTAAATATAATATTATCTGGATCAGCACTATCCCATAGATTTGGGCAGTTAGAAAATGAAATTAAAAAAAATAAACTTCCAATTAGTGCAAAAAGTTTTTTTCTAATTGATGGAAGTGATCCTGTGGTGCAAGCTAAATCAACAAGTTTAGCCATAACAGAATTTGCTACTATTTTTTCAAAATTGAAACCAGATTTAACAATCACAGTAGGAGACCGTTATGAAACAATGGCAACAGCTATTGCATCTACCTATATGAACATCCCACTTGTACATTTACAAGGTGGCGAAGTTAGTGGAAATTTAGATGAAATGGTTAGGCACTCAATAACAAAACTGTCCTCTTATCATTTTACCACTACCAAAAAAAGTAAAGAAAGAGTTATAAAATTGGGAGAAGAAAAAAGTAGAGTGTATTTTTCAGGATGTCCAGGGATGGATATTCTTAAAAATTCTAAAAAAAAAATAAAAAAAAATTTCTTTGATAAAGTTAACTTTACAGGCGCAAAGTTTGATTTTAAGAAAAATTTTTTATTGGTTGTAAATCATCCAGTAAGTACAGAAAATAAAAAAGCTAATTTAGAGAAAATAAATATATTATTTAAAACATTGAATAATATTAAGATGCATAAAATCATGTTTTGGCCTAATTCTGATGCGTATTCTGATGTTATTTCATCACAAATGAGAACTTTTAAAGAAAACCATCAAAAAAATGATTACACATTTATAATTAATTCATCACCCGAGGAATATGCAACTTTACTCTATAACGCTAGCTGCTTAGTTGGAAATAGTAGTTCTTTTATTAGAGAGGGATCTCAAATGGGAGTACCCGCAGTTCTTTTAGGTACTCGTCAACTAAAAAGAGAAGTAGGCAAAAATGTAATTTACACAAATTATAATTTAAAAAATATAACTGCTAAGATTAATTTTCAGATTAAAAAAAGTAGATATAAGCCCCAAAACATTTATGGCAAGGGAAATGCAGGAAAATTTATTGTTAAAGCATTAGAAAAATTAAAACCTAGTATAAAAAAACAAATTACTTACTAAAAGTGGAATTAAAAAAAATTAAAGTACTAGGCATAATACCTGCAAGAAAAGGATCTAAGGGAGTAATAAATAAGAATTTTAGATTAGTAAAAAAAAATAAAAGATTAATTGATTATACGTTAATTGCTGCAAAAAAATCAAAACATATAAATAAAATAGCCCTAACAACAGATGATGAAAGAATTATTAAACATTCAAAAAAATATAAAATAGATTATATTTTAAAAAGAAATAAAAAACTTTCGACTGATCATACTAAATCTTCAAGTGTAGTTATTAATACATTAAATAGAATTAAAGATTTTAAAGCTGACCTTATTATTTTATTACAACCGACTTCCCCATTAAGAAATAGTTTTCATATTGATGAGGCAATTCGTATATTTTGTAAAAACTACAAAAAGTATAATTCCCTTGTTTCTGTATCTTTGTTAGAAGAACCTCATCCATTTAAATTAAAAAAAATACAAAAAGGATTTCTAATCCCCTTTTTAAGAGAGTCAAATAGCGAAGTACCAAGACAAAGCCTTAAAAAAGTCTATAAATTAAATGGAGGAATTTACTTAATTAAAAATGAAATTTTTAATAAAAAAAAGACTTTTTTTGATAAAACCATGCCATATGTTATGGATAGCAAATTCTCTTTAAATATAGATACATATGATGACTTTGAAAAACTTAAGAACTTTAGGAAATAATGTTTTTTGAAATTTTAAAAAAGAAAATAATAAAAAAAAAAACTACAATTTGTGTACTAGGATTAGGGTATGTTGGTTTACCAGTTTGTTATAATTTTGCAAAAAAAGGTTTGAATGTTATAGGCTTTGACAAAGATTCATCAAAGATTAAAAATTTAAAAAAAGGAAATTTTTCTTCAGTGGATATAAAAAAAAAATCTTTTTCTGAATTTGTTAAAAAGAAAAAAATTTTTTTAACAGATAAAGAAATTTATTTGAGGGAAGCAGATGTTTATATAATTTGTGTACCAACACCTTTGGGTAAAGCTTTTGCCCCTGATATTTCATTCATAAACGATGCTGTAAAAATTATAATAAGAAATTTTAATTTAGGATCACTAATAATTCTGGAAAGTACCTGCCATCCCGGATGTACAAGAGAAAATGTTATTAAAGCATTTCAAAGAAAAAATTTTAAAATTTCTAAAGATGTATTTATTTCTTATTCACCTGAAAGAATTGACCCAGGAAATAAAAAATATAACCTATCCAATACAACAAAAGTAATTGGATCAGACTGTAAAAAAAGTCTTTTTTTATCAAAAAAATTATATTCAAAAATAATTAAAAAAATTTATACATTAAATAGTTTCGATGAAGCTGAAATGTCCAAGTTAATAGAAAATGTTTATAGACAAGTAAATATTGCATTAATTAATGAACTTACAAGAATGAGTGAAAAATTATCAATAAATATTTGGAATACAATAAAAGCGAGCTCTACAAAACCTTACGGTTTTTCACCATTTTATCCAGGGCCCGGCACAGGTGGTCACTGTATACCATTAGACCCGATGTATCTTTTTTGGAGAGCAAAATCAAAAAATTTCCATAGCAGATTTATTAAAACTGCTAACAAAGTAAATTTAAGTATGGCAAATTATGTGGTTAGTAGATGTTTAAAAGTTTTACCTTCAAATAAACAAAAATTTAAAATTTTAATTATTGGCGCAACTTATAAAAAAGATATTGATGATTTTAGAGAGTCACCATCATTAAAAATAATTGAACAATTTTTAAAACTCAAATATGAAGTATCCTATCATGATAAATATATAAAAAATTTAAGTATTAAGTTAAACAATAAAAATAGTAATCTTAAATCCATCAAAATAAATAAAAAAAATATTCAAAAATTTGATTTATGTATAATTTTGACTGATCACTCATACATAAATTGGAAACTAATAAACGATCACTCAAAAAAAATATTTGATACAAGGAATGTTTTTGAGGAAAAGAAGAACAAAATTTTTCTTTTGTAAATCTATGAAAAGAGTTATTGCAAAATTAGATATAAAATCAGGATTTGTTATAAAAGGAATTGAATTTGAAGGTGTGAGAAAAGTTGGAGATCCAATAGATTTAGCAAAAAAATATTTTAAAGAAAATATTGATGAAATTATATACTTAGATTGCGTAGCATCGTTGTATAATAGAAATCATATTATTGATTTATTACCAAGAGTATGTGAAGAGGTTTTTATTCCTATAACAGCTGGAGGAGGAATTAGAACTTTCAAAGATGCAAAAAAACTCTTTGATAATGGTGCAGATAAAATTGTTATTAATACAGGGGCAGTAAGAAATCCAAAAATTGTAAAAGAAATTTCTAATTATTACGGATCACAAGCTGTTGTTTTACAACTTGATTGTAAAAAAATTAATCAAAATAAATGGGAAGTATACACAGACTACGGTAGAGAAAGAACAGGTCTTGATGCTATGGATTGGGTAAAAAAAATATCAAATTTTGGGATAGGAGAAATTTTGGCAACCGTAATTGATCATGATGGAAAAAAAAATGGTGTTGATTTAAATTTTTTAAAAAGATTAAAAGAAATAACTAATTTG
>MDTC01167884.1_pt1 | contig 16641 bp, 31 predicted proteins | sample 811181 | NCBI WGS metagenome assembly MDTC01 (sample SAMN05326644, study PRJNA326480) | marine metagenome | isolation source: seawater | place: Pacific Ocean: North | collected 2011 | reverse complement strand
TAGCCTGATTGATGAGAACCGGTTCAGCTACAGCCTGAATGCGCTTTGCTACGACCATCTGGGCAAGACAAAATCCGAAAAAACTCTGGTGGAGGCGGCCAAGGAGTTTGGCGTCGATCCCAAGGGCGAGATGTGGAAGCTGCCCGCGATGTATGTGGGGCCCTACGCAGAGACTGATGCCGAGATCACACTGGAGCTTTGGAGCCACTTCAAGACCCTGCTCAACCGGGAAGATCTTTGGGACGTTTGGCGGCTAGAGATAGACCTGCTCCCGCATCTGGTAGAAATGACCATGCGCGGAATACGAGTAGACATTGACCGCGCTGAACGGACCAAGCAAGTCTTGATGAAGCAAGAAAAGGAAGTCATCAAAAAAATCAAAGCGCTGACAGGAAGCAACGTTGAGATCTGGGCGGCCCAATCCATAGCCAAGGCGTTTGACGGGTTGGGATTGCCCTACCCCAAGACAGACAAAGGCTCGCCCAGCTTCACAAAACAGTTCCTGATGGAACACCAGCACGAGCTTGCACAGCTAATTATGAAGGCTCGTAACCTCAACAAGACCAACGGTAACTTTATTGACGGCATACTAAAGTTCACCCACGACGGAAGAATACACAGTCATATCAATCAGTTACGCTCAGATGATGGCGGCACAGTATCTGGCCGCATTTCCATGAACTCGCCCAACCTCCAACAGATCCCGGCCCGCGACCCAGAGCTTGGCCCTATGATCCGCTCTTTGTTCCTCCCGGAAGAAGGTCAGCAGTGGGCGGCAATTGACTTCTCGCAACAGGAGCCACGGATCTTGGTCCACTTTGCCAAGAACTACGGCGACTACAAAAACATGCCTATGCCCGGGGTAGAGGATTTCGTAGACGGCTATCGCAACGACCCCAACATGGACTTCCACAGTATGGTGAGTGAAATGGCGGCCATCCCGCGGAAACAAGCTAAGGTTATCAACCTCGGCATGATGTACGGCATGGGCGTGAACAAACTGTCCGACCAACTCGACCTCAGTGTCGAAGAAGCAAAGGCCCTGACTCAGCAATACCACAAGAAGGTTCCTTTCGTTAAAGGCCTGATGCGCGGCGTACAGAACAAGCTTGACGACCCACGGTCCTCGGGCAGTCTCCGATCTTTGCGTGGCCGCAAGTGCCGCTTCGATCTATGGGAGCCGGACAGCTTTGAAATGCACAAGGCCCTCCCCCGGGAAGAAGCAATCGCGGTCCACGGGCCTACTACCCGGCTTCGACGCGCATACACGTACAAGGCCCTCAATCGGCTCATACAGGCTTCGGCGGCGGACATGACCAAGCAGGCGATGGTGAACGTTTGTTCCGCAGGGAGCGTCCCAATGCTTCAGGTACACGATGAGCTTGCTTTCTCAGTCGAGAATGCAGAGCAGGCAAAAGAATTGGCAGAAATAATGGAACAGGCCGTTCCGTTACAGGTGCCAAACAAATGCGATGTGGATCTGGGGCCTAGCTGGGGCGAGTGTGAAGAGCTTGAATAGGGCGTAAAATAGCCCTATACTGTCCCATACCTGTGTAGGAGATATCCCATGGATACAACAAAATGGAAGTCGGTTTTGCTGCCGAGAGATGTGTACGAGGAAGTTGTTGTAATTGCTCGTGTAGAAGGCCGAACCATTAGTGGTCAACTTCGCTACATTGTTGAAGCGTGGAAGCAAGAAAATTTATCTAACCGCGATCAAGAATACATCGTGGAGCAAATCACCGAGTTCAAAAAAGAAACGGGCACCGAAGCATTGACTTCAAAAAGTTATTCGATATGACGTTTAGTGTTATGCAGGCCGAGTTCGACAAGGCCTTGAAAAAATTAGAGAAGGGTTACGAAGAAGGCAAAGTAGAAAAGTCTGACTTCGACAAGTTGCACATTTGGCATGAATTTCTCAAGGCAAAGATTGACGCAGAGCGAGAAAAGAATGCCAAAGAACTTTGACAACGTAACCTGCCCTTCGCATTACAACCAAGGTGATGTCGAGTGTATCGACGGCATCAAGGCCAGTATGTCCCCTGAAAGTTTTCAGGGGTATCTCAAGGGGAACATCCAAAAGTACGTATGGAGATACGAGATAAAAAAAGAGCCTGTAGAGGACCTGCGGAAGGCCCGTTGGTACTTGGACCGTCTTATTATGGAGCTAGTAAATGGCACCATGGAGTAGACTCCCGGGATGCCCAGCTAGCCGTGCAGGCGGCGCACCAGATGGCGGATCGGTTTAACCGCAACATGGCGATCCAGCACGACTTGTCTGTGGTGCCTGAAGCCGACGCAACAAAAGAGATTCTTGAGGTAGTAAGGCCCGATTGGTATACTACGCCTTGACGGTCACTCCGTCGAATCAAACGTTTTAGGATTCAAGTAGGCTTTTCTCCCAAAGTGAGTTGAACTGAATCCGACCAACCCCCCGCAACGGGGGGTTTTTTTATTAATGGATGGTGTCTCCATCGCCGGGCGAAAGATTACCCACCTGCAAAAAGCAGGGCCCGGTTTCCCCCAAGTAAATCCCAAGAATATTGAACTCAACGAACTCTTTTGCTTCGTCCCATGACATGTCGATGCTGTCGTCCATGACAATTTTGATCATCTTCTGAACGTCGTAGACCAACACTTCTTCATCGCCGTCTTTTGTGGAAACCGTGCCAATTCCAAGAATGGCTTCGTCAAACCCCTCTGGCCCCATCATTTGCATTCAACCTCGACCTATATTATCGTATACAACATATTTTGCTGCCCACGAATCGGATTTTAACATGGACCTGATTAAAGCCATTGACGTTGGGACAGAAAACAACTCAGAAAGCGAGCGCCGTTGTTACATTGGTGCAAGTAACGTCGGCCATCCTTGCCGGGCCTTCCTCCAGTTTAGCCTTCGTGGCTACCCGCAGAAAAAAGTTCCCCCCGCGGTAAAAAGAATTTTTGAGATAGGCCACATCATCGAAGACCTCGTGGTCAAGGACCTCAAAAAAGGTGGGGCCACCGTCTACGAAGTCGATCCTAAAACCAAAGAGCAGTTTGAATACACCTCGTTTGGCGGACACTTGCGCGGTCACGCCGACGGTATCATCGCGTTTGGCGAAGATAAGGTCATCCCCGAGATCCTTGAGATCAAATCCATGAACGATAAAAAGTGGATGATGTTTCGGGACAAAGGCATCCATAAAAGCCACCCCATCTACTACTACCAAACGCAATTGCTAATGGGGTTATCCGGGGCAAAGGGCGCATGGATGGTGGCATACAACAAAAACAACTCTACCTATCACGCGGAACACGTTCCCTATAATCATAACGATTATGTTTTCCTAATCTACAAGGTTATGTCCGTGGTCCGGGACTTGTCGGCAAAGAAGATATCGAGCGACCCCCGAAACTTCCATTGCCGTTATTGCAATTACCGTCCGCATTGCTGGCCCGAGGGGGAAGTATCCCTACCCCTCCCCGTGGAGTGCCGAACGTGTAAGCACAGCAAACCAGTTGGTAAGCGCAAGTGGTTTTGCACGTTGCACAAGTCACGGGCCACGGACCCCTGTTCACAGTGGTACAAAGTGGAGTCTACGGAAGAATGAGTATGCGCGACGTTTCACGGCCCACGGTCCAATCTGGGGATGTTTGTTGGTGGTGTCGGGGCCGCTTGATCTGGGGCGGCGATCACGACATTTCGGAAGAAGAAGAGTTCTTTGACATGTCTACTAACCTCACCTGTTCGGACTGCGGCGCACACGTTATCTACTATCGCCTAAAGGAAGAAGAAGTGGAGATCTGTTGATGGACGAAGAAGACAAGCGCATCCAGCCCGATTGGAAGGATTACTTCATCATAGGGTTGCTTTTATTAATTATGACCCTAGTATGAAGGCACCTAATCGCGTGTGGGGGCAGGCGGTTGAAAAAATACCCATGCCATTGGTGTGGCGAAGAAAAATTATATAGAGACTTTGCGGCCCGCTTCAAAAAGGGCGGCAAGCTAGTTCGCTATCGAAGCCAAGCGCCAAGCTGCTCTGCTTGCGACGTTAAACGTCAAAGCGAAAGCATCCACAAAAACCGTATCAACTTCCTTAACACAAAGTTGCGGGACATCGAACGCCGGGCAAAAAAAGACGGCCACAAGATCTCCGTCAAATGCACCGTCGATTTTTTCTTGGAGTTGTTTGAGGCGCAACAAGGGCTGTGCGCCATCACCGGGCTACCCATGACATGGGGCCACGAAAACCAACACGGCAACAGCGGCAACCGGCGCGGCACCAACATATCAATAGACCGGATAAACTCAGACCAGATGTACAGCCCGGACAACGTCCGCCTAGTCTGTGACCGCGTCAACAAGATACGATCCAACATGGACGACACCGACCTCTACTTCTGGTGCGCCCAAATTGCAGCAAGTATCCGAAGAATCTAACGCTTGCGAAGCTTCTTGGCCGCGTCTTCGATTAGCTTGAGCCGCTTCTCGTAAAACGACAACGACTCTTCACCGACCTCGGCCATCGGATCTTCGTCAACGTAATTCTCTGCCTCTTCCAACGCGTCTTCCCACTCGTCCCCCGGATCACGGTTCACGGGTCTAACTCCGTGATACTCATGACCCAGCCCATGGGAATGGCAATCTCAGCATCGCCCTCGACTACGTTTCCGTCGGCATCTGGAATGATGTGCGGACAGACAATCAAGCGCTCTTCATCTATATGAATCACTGCGCCACAAGACAGGATCGTCGCTTCACGGATCTGCTTTAGATCTTCTAGCGGCCTCCAGCCCTCTTTTGTTCCCCCACATGCATCGCGCCACTCAACTAAATAAAGCTTGGTGTTCATCTTGTATACGACTCGTGTATGCGATAAAGTATTGTTCTACCTTTAAGCCTACTACATAACTGAGGAAAAAGAATGAAATTCAACCCCATGCTACGCATTACCCGGAAAGCTGACCGCGTCGAAGCGGCTAAATCTTTTGAAGACAACGAAGGATTCCGGGAGTACGTGATGGACATGCTGGAGAAGCGGGCTAAAGAATCCCCGGCGTCAGAAGAGTATAAGCTTATGGAGTCTTTGAGCTATGCCTCCACCGATGAGGACTTTGTGTTCAAGTTGTGCCAGATGGGCTACATCATCTACACCGACTTCCTCATGGATGCTTATGCGGGGTTTGAAAAGAAGCATTTGCACTAATGCGCCATTGTTACGTCTGTAACAAATCCGGCGTCCCAATCAAAAACGCTTTATGCGAGAGGTGTTCTAGTGACCTTTATGGAATGGGCCCTGACCATGTCCCTGCTTTCCAACGTAATCCTGTTCGCTGCGCTTCAGCAACAGAAACATCAATTGACCGTCTTGAAAGACAACGCCAAGAGGTTCGCGAAATATTAATGGCTAAATGGGGAGATTCATGAGCTTGTTCAAAAAGCGTCCATTAGAGTTAAAGGCTTATTGTTCAGATATAGCTGTCGTAGATTTTTACCCGATTGCTCCCGCGCAAAAGCACATTCCAAAGTGGTGGAAAAATTTAAAAACGCCGAGCTGGGAAGAGGCTATCCCGGATGGGGTGGACTCGGTGACAAGCATGAAAAGTTGCCCGGGGTTTGTCGGCCTATACAAACAAGGCTTTATCGTCCCGGCCCCTTGTGACCTTGGGATAATGATCAGGAATGACGAAATTTATATTCAAGCGGCGTCGGACATTCCAGCCGCTTTTCATTCAAAAACCCAACATCGCGGCTGGTTGGACAGTGGTTATCAAAACGCAAAAGTGTATTTGCCGTGGCACCTTGTCTGCAATGACCCCAGTGTGGAGTTTTTACTGACGGCCCCGCAGTATTTAGACGAAGAGTATTACGATGATTTTTTTATCCCTTCTGGCGTCACTAACTTTAGGTATTCCCGAAGTATTCATTGGCACCTCATGTTGAGGTTAGGCAAAGACAAGGAAATTCTAATCCCCGCGGGCAGGCCCTTGTGGCACATCATCCCTTTGACAAATAAAAAAATTAATTTATCTGTTCATCACGAAACAGAAGAAAATATTAAAAAATTAGCCCCTGCCTACCAAAACGCCGGAAAATTCTTTTACGGTGGTTTCTCAAAACCAAGGAGATAATTATGGAAATTACTGACGTTAAGATTGAGGATTTTGTAGGTGTTTTCGACACTACCTTTGACACGCAGCCGCTATTGGATTACTACGCCTATGCGGAAAAAACAGGCATGTGCGTTACCCGTAGATCTTTGCCTACGTCGGATCAAGCCGGAAACATAGTGCAAGAAGATGCGCCTTTTTATCCCAATACCAGAACCGACTCCGGGCTGACTACGGCGTATTGGGCAGAGAGACATAGGAACCTGTCCCCAGCCAGTGAATACATGCTTGCTTTAGATGAGCATATGGATTATGTCCGAGGCTATTGCGGCGCACTTTCTAAGGGGTTTGAGGTGTATTGCGAAAGTTATGAGGGGCTGACGAACATGCATCTTCAACATTCGTATTTTAACCTCCAGAAGACGTTGCCCAAGCAGGGATATCACACGTGGCATTGTGAGAACACTGGAAAGCATTGTACGCGCCGGGTTCTAGTGACCATGATGTATTTAAACGATGATTTTGAGGGAGGCGAGACCGAGTTTTTATATCAGTCACTACGCATTCAGCCTAAAAAAGGCCGAATGTTGATCTGGCCCGCAGGCTTTACCCACACGCACAGAGGCAATCCGCCTCTCTCCGGGGACGGGAAATACATCGCAACGGGGTGGATAGAGGCGGTTCCGTTATGAGCAAAATTTTTCAAAGCATAACAGACGTTCCGACGACGCCGTTGTTTGGGGAATTAATCAATCCGTTAAGCCCAACATATCGTGAGTTTAAATCATGGCTAATGGACAAGCGTTCCACGCCCAAGTTGTACATAGTGGAGCCCACGGCTGACGAAACTCCCGAATGGTATTTAAGCCCGGATTTTCGTTACGTTTTTAGTCGCAGCTTCCATAAACGAGACGTTGTGGGAGCGAAGTGGGGAGACGAAGAGCTTTGGTCCAAGGGCTATGAAGCGAAAGAGACGGACCCCAAAGCACCCATGCTACGGGAGATCATAGCGGAGATTTTGCAACACAACGGGTTGGAGCTAGACACGCTTTATCGTTCAGCTTTTAACGTAACGCTGCCCCGGGCCAACGTCCCCGGCACTCCAAAAGGAATTGCGCTTCCCCATGTTGACGATAATTTTCCGCACTTGGTTATGCTGATTTATTTAAATACGTGTAGTGGGGATACCATCCTCACGGATCGACTCCTTAACAACAATGAAGGAACGTACCGCTGGCCATTTAAAGACTTCGTGCAAAACTCTCCACAACACGAGAGCGAGTGCGAAATCTTGGAAAGAATTCCACCAGTAGCCGACAAGGTGGTTATTTTTGATGGGAAGCGCTACCACTACAACGAGTGCCCTCTTCCCGGGGAGCCCCACCGCCTAGCACTCGTCGCTACCTTCTCTTTAAAGCGCTAAGTTTTTATTTCCTTTTGATATAAGCTTATATCAAACTCTGATTGATCCTGCCCCCGGGGTATGCGATACTATGGGGTGTTCCACGTGGAACACTCTTTTAACTACTTTGGGATTTAATCATGAAACCAGAAACCACTAACGACGTACCGCTGACCAAAGCGGAAACGCAATACGGCAAACCCCAAGACCGCATCGTCAAGCTGCTCCAGCTAGGATTCAGCCGGGATGAAGTCTTTTACGACATCTGCGAAAAATGCTCCATGTCTACCACCCACAGCCGGTCACCCAAAAAGCGTAAGCAGGAACTCGCTAACCTCATCGCCCAAATAGACAGCATGAGCGTCTTCGCCACCGGCACCATCCCGGAGGGCGCGTGAAAGACAAAGAAAGGGGCTGGGTGGAGATTATGGATAGCACCCTGAGAATCCGGGAGGATGGCCGCGTGGACTGCTACAGCCCCGCAGGCTACCGCATCCTCGACCTCGACAACCTTCCCGAGGAAACACAACAAAAGCTCAAGGACGCGGCAGGTGAGTAACCGAATAGGTGAACTGCTCGTCGCCGCGGCTATCGCCGTAGCCGGGATAAGCGTCATCATCGGCGTACTATTCCTCTTGATCCTTTGATCGTGACCCGGGGTCCGTGAATAGGTCATTTCTGGCCACGGTTCACGGACCTCGGGTCTTAATTTCGCTATCTATATAGTGTTTTCCCAGAGAAATAAAAAAATAAAAAATAAATTAAAAATAGGCGTAACCGGCGTAACCGCGTAACCATGGCCTGAAAGCCGCACAAACACTGGGTTTTTGTGGTTACAGCGGGTTACACGGGTATACGCCATTATGTGCAGAGTTTGTTAATCAGGCTATTGCTATTGAGGTTTTTCAGTTTTGAAAAAAATTATTTTTATTTTTCTGGGAAATATATATAGGGAGGGCAAAATTAAGGTATGGTTATGCTGACTTACTCACATATAGGGGCCTTCCATGCCTAAACAGAAAAGCCGCTATGCCAAGGTGCTGGACACCAAAGCGGCATCCCTTCCCGAAGCCAAGCGCCAGAAGCGCAATCGACCTCCGCTGGCCGAAAAGCGCCTGACCCGAAAGCAGGAGCTTTTTGTCCGGGAACTCGTGTCAAAAGATGGACAGATCACCATGCGGGAAGCGGCAATCAACGCAGGCTATCCCGAACGGTCTGCCCATGTCCGAGCCTCTGAATTAACTAACCCCAAGATTAGCCCGCACGTTTGCCGTGCGATCCGCGAATATCGACAGGAGCTTGATCAAAAGTACGGCGTGGAATACCAGCGCCACCTGCGGGATCTTCAAGTCATCCGAGATGCAGCGCTAGAGAACGGTGCGTTTTCTGCCGCAGTGCAGGCCGAGTATCGGCGGGGTCAGGCGCAGGGGGACATCTACGTCAACAAGACGGAAATCCGGCACGGCACGATTGAGCAGATGAGCAAAGAAGAAGTCTTGAAAGCTCTGGAAGAACTCAAGCAGGTGTATGCGCCCTTGACACACGATGCCGGAGTGGAGGATGCTGGTAATAGAAAAAAAGCAAGAGAACGTCTGGGAGATCAAGCAGTAGATGTTTCTGATTAGATTCTTTGGCCGCCTTTGGTTTGGCCGTGAGAAGTGGGCGATCATGAATGAAGAGCAGACGCCCATTGTGTATCGACCCAAGGCATTTATGTCTGAGTTAGAGCGGTTAGACTTTGAAGGCCTGATGAAACAGGATGATTAAAGTAAAGAACCTACCACACACGGTGACTGATATTTTAGACACGCCGGTTAAGGCGAAGCGCCCTCGCGAAGCCAGCTTTTGGCAGGCCATGAAACAGGCCATGAAAACACATCACCCTGATTGGAGTGCCACGCGATTAGAGTCTCGTGCCACGCAGGGTGTGCCCGACGCTTTAATTTTGGACAGCGACGGTAATTGGCATCTGGTGGAGTTGAAGACCACTCAAAACAATTCTGTCCGCATCTCGCCTCATCAGGTAGCTTTTGCTACCAAACACGCCCACGGCAGTTGCTGGATCGCAGTTAAGCACCCTGCGGGGGTGTCCCTGTACCGTGGCGATTGCGTGATGGATCTGCGCCTAGATGGATTGGACTCTGAGCCCACCGCGCTTTTCCCCACGCCCGTAGATTGGGCGGCCTTTTTCAAAACACTTGCCACATAACTAATCAATCGCATACACTCGGTGTAGGCAATGATGCCTGCACATATTGGGAGGTGTGTATGAGTATGTTGTGTGAGTTGTGGACCGTGGAGTCTGGTGAAAAGGTCCGGTGGTTTGAAACTGAGAAAAGCGCTCGGGAGTTTGCGCGGGATATGTTCAATGTCCACGAGGATGGGGTGCCTTTCGTCAACTGGATCACGTTGGTAGACAAAGCGGATTTGTGTTGGCAGTTAAACCATCTGGAACAATTTACGCCAGACCACTGGGAGGATGCGTGATGACAAGAGGTGAAGCTGCGGAACAGCGGTATGCTGGATTGAACTATGACCACTCCTTGCCGCAGGGTTGGGTAGACGCCTGCAGTGAGAAGGGCATGGACCCGAGGGGTCATTTCGTTTGGCTGTTTGATGATTATGTCGGACGGCCCGCCCCGATCACCGAGGAGGGCGACCGGATCGTTAGCCTGCTGGCTCGCACCCCATGATCACTCATGCGTTTGATCTGGGCTTTGATATTGAGTGCGGCCTGTCCGATCCCGAAGACATTCCTGCCGAGGTTTTGAGGGCCGCGATTCAGCAATTGGTAGACAGCCTGTCCGACGAAGAATTATTGAACGCCTGCGCCATCGTAGACAGCGTTGCGCACTGACCCCGCTCCGGCGGGGTTTTCCTTGTCAAGCTTTTTTTTCGCGCCCCGCAAACCCGCACCGTTATTGAACCCGCCTTTTCAAATCGCCCCGATTTGGCCTGTTTTTGAAATTTTAAAAAATACCGTATGTTATAATATGCGCATCAAGTCCAAGCGACTTCGATGCTCTTTAACAGCGCTGGCCTAGCACCGAGACGCGAGTCCGCTATCGGATGGCAACTTCTCAAAAACTTCATTTTCACTTTGGGAGACAAGCAATGGATAATTCACTTTACGTTGTAATCGCGGCTAACCACTGTTGGGGTGCGGCAGAGTCTTTAACCGAGGCACTGAGCAACGCTCACTTGAGAGAGCAAACCCGTCTGAGTCATTTTGATTGGGTGTTTGATCAAGAGGAGTTAGAGGAACGGTGGGATAGCTGGAAAGAATACGGCGAGCAGGATTGGCGAGAAGAGATTGAGTTCTCTGATGAAAAGCCAACCGAGTGCCTGATCTACCGGTTAGATTGCGAGGTCTGGAAAAGCTACCGGATCTGCGACATGTCGGGAGGGATAAGTGCCGAGCCTCTTGATCCTAAGATGACCGGCGCGGAGGCCAGCAAAAAGCTGGCTGAAATCCAGATCAGGGCGCTGTTCGATAACGGGGTACTAAAACCCCTCAAGTGAATCCAAACCAACCCCGCTCCGGCGGGGTTTTTTTTGGCCCGCGTATGCGATACTCTCCCCCTGCGGAATCCACCGCATCACTTTGGGAGAGTGAACATGACAACACTGGAACACGGGCAGGACCCTGCCACCGTGACCAACCCCGATTACTGGGATTGCGAATGCAAGACTAATTACATCCGGCCCAAACAAAGCTTGGGTGCGGACCAATCAAAATTTGAGTGCCGCCTCTGCGGGGCGAGTGAAGACGAACAGCCGGACAGCCGAGCCGACGAAGTCGCGGCGGCACTGGCGGACGTTGAGTTGTGGCCTGCGATTGAAATGCGAGATCACTATCAGGTTCACGGTTGGGTTTCGATGGATACGAAGATTGACATCTTGGCGTCCTCGGAAGAGGAAGCGATAAAGATTGCCGAGCGTGTTTTTAATCAGCGCGTTATCGATATGTATAACGCCAGCATTGGAGCCGACGAACGGGTGCATGACGATTGGTATGAACCCGGATGCGACCAAATGGAAATTGTGGACATTCGCGAGTATGACGGCGATTCCTGCTGGACTCTGAAATCCAGCGAAGAATTTACCGATTGAAATTTTAAAAAGAGGACTTGCCGCCCCACCGCCGGTATGCGATAGTTCGGGTGCGGCAATTCGCCGCCTACTTTGGGAGAAGTAACCATGCAACATACGATTGAAAATTCAGACAACACCCTGACCCGCTTGCTTCAACAGGTGCAGGATCAAGCCGCCAGATCGCAGGATTTTCTGGCCCCCACTAATCAACTTCAACTGATGACCGGTGATCGGGGCGATGGCAGTAAGGTCAGCCAGATCATCATGGAGCAGTCTGGCGGGGCACCGACTCAGATTCTCGCCGCTAATGAGGTGGCGTTTGATCAGATCAGCCAGCGGGCGGGTATCGACGTTCGGACTGCTCGCCGGTTACAACAGGATTACTCCACTGAGTTCGATGGACTGATCAATGCTATCTGGCAAAAAGAGCCCGCCGTCAGAATGATCCGTTCGTTCCAGCACTCTGACCGCGCAGGCACTGCCCGCGCATTTGTCAGCGACAAATTTAAAACGTTCGATAACGTTCACCTGTTGCAGTCCGCACTGCCCGAACTGCTGGAAAGCGATGCCCAGTGGAAAGTGGTGAACGGTCAGGTGACTGATAAGCGGCTGTACCTCCGACTCAAGTCGGAAGTAATCACGGGGGAAGGCGCGGCTGTTGGCGACATCATGGCGCTGGGCATTGGGATGTCTAACAGCGAAGTCGGTTGCGGTAGCGTGAACGTGTTCCAAATGTTCTGGACGCTGGCCTGTTTGAACGGGATGCAGACCGAGAAGCGGACCCGCAAGTCTCACATTACTGGGGCGCGGGGCGATGCCGATACTTGGGGCCTGCTGACTGACGAAGCCAAGGATGCGGATAACCATGCGCTGGCGCTTCAAATGCGGGATGTCACGAGAGCGTATGCTAGTCGCGAGGCGTTCGATGAAGTGCTGGAAAAAATGAAAGCTGCTCACGACGATAAAGTCGAGGGCTCGCCGCAGTCTGCTGTCGAGGCTATGGGCAAGGTGCTGGCACTCACCAAAAAAGATACCGCCAGTTTGATGGACGGCCTGCTCGCCACTATCGGTCAGGCGGGCTACGCCGGTCAGCCGGTAACCCGCGCCACAATGGTGAACGCGGTGACGGCGGTAGCGCATCAGGCGGACCCCGATACGGTTGACGATTGGCAGAAACTGGGCGGGCGCGTTCTGGACCTGCCCCGCTCCGATTGGCAACGTGTAGCGATGGCGGCATAACTCGGTCCCCAAAGTGCCCCCCGTATGGTTTGCCCTGCGGGGGGTTTTCTTTTTCTGGGGTATGCGATAAATTCCCCAGTGCGGTAATTCTGCCGCACACTTTGGGAGAAAGTTTCATGGAAACCACAGCAGAAAAACGCCTCGCCTCTGGGGCATTACATTCCGATTATTTCAGCAGTCTGGACGCGCTCCGAGAGTCGGGCGTCATGAATATGTTTGGCGCTCCGCGTTGGCTTCAAGACAATTTTGATCTGAACCGCAACGAAGCGCGGGCGGTGTTTGTATCTTGGACCGAATCATTTCAAGGGGGTGACGAGTAATGGCAACCCTCAATATTTATTTGCAAGATTACGAAGTCGAGCCCTCCGAGCTATCCATTAGCGTTTGGGAGGCCCCCGCTTTTTTAGAAGATAATTCTATTAGCCCCGAAGATCTTCACGGCGAGTGGACTGCGCTTGATCTTTACATCCGCGAAGAATGCACCCCCGATTTAAACGCGGACAAAATTGCGGAGTTAATTGCGGGCGGCGGCTGGGAGCCAGACGATTTAGACCGGTTTATTATAAATTGCGTCCGGTGTTTAAAACTGCAAATTATTGGTGAGAAACAAAGGGCGGCGAGCGCGATGCGCGATCTTAAATTCGGCCCCCCATTGGAAACCGCTGAAGCGGGATAGCCCGCACCCGATCCGATAGCCCGCCACACTGGCGGGCTTTTTTTTGCCCGCATGGTATGCGATAGTGATCGGGCCGCGATTGGCGGCGACACTTTGGGAGATTGTCATGAAATTACTTGATACCCGTGGAGGGAATACCAAACTCAGAAAAACGGGCGAGGCCGCCCCGTTTCGATATGCTGGGCTATCGCTCTACCCTGATCCGGTTTTATGCCCGGGCGCGAAGGCCGCTGGGTGCATGGCGGATTGTCTAGCCGAGCAGGGCCGCGGACGGTTTACCAGTGTCCGGCGGGCCCGAATCAGCAAGGCGGATTTTTTGCGGGAAGATCGTGCGGGTTTTCTGGATCAATTGCACCGAGAGCTGCTGAACTTTTCAAAGCTTTGCGAGCGCAATGGGGAGCGGGGCGCGGTGCGGCTTAATGTTTTATCGGATCAGCACTGGGAGCGCGATGGCGTACCCCAAGCGCACCCTGATCTGTTGTTTATTGACTACACCAAACGGGCGGCGCGGCTGGGGAAAACCCCAGAAAATTACCGGTTGATTTTCAGCTATAGCGGGCGGCCCCAGTACCGGAACCAAAACCGGCGAGCATTCCGAACGGGTGCCCCCGTGGCGGTAGTGTTTCGCGGCGGGTTTCCGCGCACGTTTCTCGGGCGGCCCGTTATAGATGGGGATCGGGATGATATTGCGAACGCATTCGCGGCGGGGCAAATCGTGGCGCTAACCCCGAAAGGATCGGCGGCCCGTGATCGCTCCGGCTTTGTTATTGATAATCCCGACTTGATCGGGTCCGCGTGATATGCGATAAATGTCTGGCGGCAATGTTGCCGCGCACTTTGGGAGATTGACATGGAAACAAAAACGCTAGTTGTCCGCCCGTCCGAATTGATACTTGATCGGGTTTTAAATCCTGCTGGTGATGCGGATCTGAACCGCGTTCAACCCGCCCAGCTTTTAGAGGCTTGCGGGATCATTCCTGATTTTTTCGTGGAGGCTTGCATTACTGCCGAAACGGAAAACCCTGACGGCGTGAATCTCGACGCCATAGCGGACGCGATGGACAACGTTTACCAGTTCGGCGGGTTCCAGTATCCACTGGGGGGCGATCTCGACGCGGACGGGGTTTACCGATCCCAATACGCCGAAGATCCCGATATGTCGCCGCTAGTCCGGTTTACCTACGCGGTGACCATGGGCGGGATCGTTTCACAGGCTTTTGAGTGTTTTGTCTATCAGTACGGGATCACGGCGATCCGCGAGCGCGGGAGAGAAGCCGCTAAGGTTGCGCGTTTCGATTAACCCGCCCGCTGCCGAAACCCGCCCGCCACATGGCGGGCTTTTTTTTGGGCGCGGTATGCGATACCCTCGACGGGCCGCAATGACGCGGTGACACTTTGGGAGATTGACATGATCAAAATTGCACCACTGGATCAGATACACGGCGACATGGTTTTGTGGCGTTGTGTGAAGCGTTTGGGAGACTTCACGCCCATCGATGGCGCGGAGTATGTGGTTCAGAAAACGCGCAACGCCGCGCCGCTGATCTACCGCGCCGCGAACGGTAAGCTCCGCTCTACTGGGGACACGCTCGCGCGGTGGGGATTCTTTGACGATCCGTCAGATCTGATCCGCGTACCGTCACGGGGGCGCGAGTCATGAGCGGCACCCAGCTTGAGCAGGTTCAATTTCACTTGCAGTTTATGGGGGTGCTGGCGATGGCAGGCCGAGCGGATGAGGCCGACGAGCAGTACCGCGAAGCCCAAAAGCTACTGGCGGAAATGATCGAAGCCGAGCGGGCTCGCGCCGAAAGTTAGCCCGCAGCCGAAACCCCAACCCAACCCGCCCCCGTGGCGGGTTTTTTGTGCCCGCTGTTTGTCCGTTTTCACTTCCCACAAATCGTAAGGTTATTCACTCCGCCCCCGAAAAAAAGTGATTTGCGCCAGGGTATGCGATAATGGCTCAACCATGCGGGCTAGACGTTCAAGTGATTTGTTAAGTATGGGCCGCAACCGTAACAGCAGGGGCGGGGGCCGCGCCCCCTGTTCCCCCTAAAACGTACCGCGGGCCGCGGGCCGTGGCACTGGGCCCGCGGGCCGCGTTGCAATCGTCATGACGATTGCGGGTCAACTGACGTAAACACACATTTAAGGAAGTTACGGGGCCCGTGGCCGGATCGCGTCAAACGCCGCCACAGCGCTGGATCTGGGCCGCCGCGCCGCGGGCCGCGGGCGGGGCCAGCAAGCGGGCTCAAGGTGCATGTTTTTCACAAACAACACAGTTGTGAAACCATATCGATGTTCCACGTGGAACAAAAAAGTCGATAAAAAAGGGTAAGCCGAGAAGAAAAGGTCATTTATGGCCAGATAAATAAAAAAACTAGCCGTAGGAGTCACATGTGGCCAAAAATTTTGTAAAAATTTTCAAACCTACGGTATCCTATATGCTTTAATACCCTGAAGTAATTAAAAGGCCATCTCATATGTCGATTGAATTGGGGTCAGAAGAAGAGTTAGAAGAGAAGTTTCTGAAACTTCAGTACCGCTTGGCTCAGATTGAAAAGGTCGAATCGTGCCAAAACAGCTTCCTAAGCTTTGTCCGCTCCATGTGGCCCGAGTTCATTGCAGGGCGACACCACAAGATCATGGCCGAGAAGCTTGAAAGGGTGGCCAACGGCGAGTTAAAGCGCCTGATCATCAACATGCCGCCGCGACATACCAAGTCTGAATTTGCCAGCTTCCTGTTCCCTGCGTGGATGATCGGGAAGAAGCCTGCGATGAAAATTATTCAGGCAACACACACCACCGAACTGGCGGTCAACTTTGGCCGAAAGGTGAAAAACCTTCTGGAGCGCGAGGATTATCTTGAGATGTTCCCGGACGCCGCCCTGTCGGCGGATTCCAAGGCATCGGGCAGATGGGACACGGCCCGTGGTGGCATGTACTACGGCGTGGGGGTTGGCTCAAACTTGGCGGGCCGAGGTGGTGATTTGATCATTATTGACGATCCGCACTCGGAGCAGACGGCGATGTCGCTGAGTGGTTTTGATGATGCGTGGGATTGGTACACGGGTGGTCCTCGACAGCGTTTGCAACCGGGCGGAGCCATTATTGTGGTGATGACGCGGTGGTCG
>MDTC01103390.1_pt1 | contig 16645 bp, 12 predicted proteins | sample 811181 | NCBI WGS metagenome assembly MDTC01 (sample SAMN05326644, study PRJNA326480) | marine metagenome | isolation source: seawater | place: Pacific Ocean: North | collected 2011 | reverse complement strand
CGTAAAGCTTTTATTTTATCCGATTTGAAGGAGTATATCCCATATATTTTTGTGTTAAATTTAAATCCTGTATTGAAGTCTCTTACAGATCTAAATCCTCCTACCGTATCCTTGTCAACAGAGAAGCTTTCTTCGTTCCAAGACTGCTCAATACGATTAAAATACCAGCGTTCAGTATAATTTAGATTTGGAGTCACATTGATTTGATTAAACAATTTAAATGTGCTACTTATTGGAACTCTATGTTGTATTCCATATTTCATTTTATTTAGTGTTTCAGACTTAAACAATAAACTATCTATGGTCTCAATTTGGTTCTTGGCATTGGCCGTATAGCTAAGATTTATATTTTCGTACCAGCGTTTCTTTCCAAATGCTAATTTTCTTTGAAAAGGATTGACTCGGTTCATAGTAAATGCCAGGTCAGGAAGGCTTAAGCTTATTGAATTATTTAGAGTATTTTGACTGTGTCTAAAATTAGTGGAAAGATTAAAGGGCTTATTAGGAAAAGAATAATTGAACGATATGTTAGATGTAAGTGTATTTTTTAAATAATCATTGGTTTGATTTGAATTTAGTTGATTAAAACTACTTGATCCAGCATTTACTTTGGCACTAAAGCGTCTATTGGGATGGGCTTTATTATCTTGGTTGTGAACCCAATTGATGAAAAAATCTCTATTGTCTTGAAAATTTGATAATCCATCATCTCCGATTAAATTCTTTGAATAGCTAAGGCTAAAAGTTCCATTATATCCATATCTTTTTTTGTAGGAACTTTGTACTTTAGTCCTCCAAGATCCCAAAGAAAACACTCCAGCTCTAATGGCAAGATCCATATAATCACTCACAGCGAAATACCATCCTCCATTTGTTAAGTTGTATCCCTGATTTACTGAATAACCATAGGTAGGCATGATAAATCCAGAACTTTGCTGATCTTGAATTGGGAAAAATCCAAAAGGAATAAACAATGGGGTTGGAATATCTGCAATAATTAAATTAGCGGTACCTGAAATAATTTTTTTTCCGGGTATTACCTTGAGTTTTTTCGCACTTATGTAAAAGTGAGGATCGTCTTCCGAACAAGTAGTGTATTTACTTTCTTGAATAAACATAGAATTATCTGCAATTTTTTTTAGTTCCTCTCCATGAATATATCCCTCTCCATCTTGCGTCTTCATTTGTTTTATCTTTCCTTGCTTAGTATTGAAATTATACAAAATACTTTCACAATTATAAGTTTCATTACCTTGTTTAAAAATAGGTCTTCCTATAACATTTCCAATACTATCTGATATTCCAATTGCGAAAACTGTATTATTTTGCCAGTCTAAAACTATGTATTCAGCCTGAAGTTCAATATCTTGGTAGTTAACTTGTGCTTTATGGTATAAATAAATTTTTTTCTCTAAAATATTTACAACACTTGAGTCTATAGAAAAGTATGTTACTTCAGATTCTAAGAATGGGGAGACTTTTGAAATGGAGTCATTCTTTATGTCCTGAGAGAAAAGTATTTGAGACCACCAGAAAGTCAAAATATTAAAGATTATGCTGAAATGTAAATACTTTGAAGACAAAAGTGAATTATATATTTATATTTTGTTATAAATTACAATACAAAACTAATTAAAAAAAGTAACCAAAGGTGAAACGAATTATTGCAATATTTCTTGCTCTTTACTCTTTACCAGTTTGGCCGTATTTATTAAAGTCTGATCCTATAAGGGGTATCAGTAAGATTGTTATTGACCCCGGTCATGGAGGTAAAGATCCAGGAAATTTAGGAACAGGCCGATACTCATCTAATGAAAAAGACATAGCATTAGATGTTTCTTTGCTCTTCGGTGCTTATGTTTTAGAAAATATACCTGAAGTGGAAGTCATTTATACTAGAAAAGAAGATAAGTTTCCAGAACTATATGAAAGAACGGCATTAGCTAATCAAGAGAAAGCTGATTTGTTTATTTCCATTCATTGTGATGCTTTTACTGATCCTCAAGCTAAAGGCTGTTCATCTTTCGTGGTCGGAACGAATCATGGTAAACATTCTCGAGTGGCGATTAAAGAGAATCCAGTAATTTCTACTCAAGAAGATCGAATTAATTATAAAAATTTTGATGTAGCAAGTCCTGAGTACCAGATTGAGGTCTCATTGTATCAAAAAATGTATGAAAATAATAGCCTCCTATTGGCAGATAAAATTCAGACTCAATTTAGAGAAAGAGTTAATCGTAAAGATCGAGGGGTTAAAAGAGAACCCTTGTATGTTACTAGCAGAGTAGCTATGCCATCTGTTCTTGTAGAATTAGGGTTTTTGACTAATCCAAAAGAGGAAGATTTTTTAAATTCACAACAGGGTAAGACCTTTATGGCTTCAGCTCTTTACAGAGCCTTCAAATCTTACAAAGAAGAACAGGATGGTATCCTTCTAGAATTAGTTAATCATTCCGAGAACAAATCTAATATTGAATATGGAATACAATTAGAAAAAACATTTTTTTCAGTTCAAATATTCAGTTCAACTAGTCCAATAAATCCCTCAATATTAGTCAATGAAGACGAGTCCTTTTTCTACATTATCAATAATAGATATACTTATTTTATTGGAAAGTATCAGAATCTAGAAGATGTTCGTGAGCGTAATGAAAATCTTAAGAAAAAAGGTTTTTTAGACTGTTTTGTAGTCGGAATTCACAATGAAAAGAAAGTGCACATAAATAAGGTGGTAAAACTCCTCAAATAAGTTGTATTTTTGTTAATACAAATTACAAGTATGAGATACAGTAAAGAATTACTTATTGGAATTACTACTCTTGCAACTTCAATTTGCTTAATTGGTGGGTATAATTTTTTGAAAGGAAAGAATATTTTTAGTGTCAAACGAGAATATCATGCTTTTTATGAGCATGTACATGGCCTGGAAGTTGGTCAACCAGTGACTGTTAATGGATATAAAATTGGCCAAGTAACTGAAATAAAGTTTGATGCTTCCTTCGGTGGACCACTTTTGGTCGGATTCACCATATCTAAGCCCCTGAATTTTCCGGTTGATACTAAATTCGAAATATACGATATGGATATAATGGGTGCAAAAGGATTACAACTTGTTCCTGGTCATTCAAAAACTATGGCAATTACAGGAGATACTCTACTTGGAGATATTAAAATTTCACTTACCGAGCAGGTCACGAAACAGTTTGTGCCCATCAAAGAGGGGACTGAAAAATTAATGAATTCAGTCGATTCTACTTTAAAATCTGTTACCATTTTGTCTGAAAAGGTAATTAATCTAATTGAAATTAATCAAAGAAGCATTTCAAGAGCTGCTCAGAATATCGATTCCCTTTCCTCTGCATTCATTTCTCAAAAAGATGATTTCAAGTCAATTTTGTCGAATGTTGCTGTTTTAAGCGAAGATCTAGCATTGTCTAATTTTTCAGAGGCTATTTCTCAAGTCAATCAAACAATGCACAGTATTAATCTAGTTTTTAATGATGTCCATTCTGGAAGTGGAAGTTTATCTAAGATTATATCTAATGATGAACTATATTTTGAGATGAAGTCTTCTGTGTTACAATTAGAATTGCTACTTGAAGATTTGAGAAATCATCCCAAACGTTATGTTCATTTTTCGCTTTTTGGGAAAAATGAATCACCCATAGATTCAACTAATCTAAAATAAGCCTACATGGGATTATCAAATATAATTTTTGCTTTGTGTTTGGGTATAGCTGGATTTCTTTTTTGGAAGAATATTATGAGAATAAAGCGAAATATCCAGATGGGAGTTGATATAGATCGATCTGATCAGCCTATGGTTCGCTTGAAGACAATGGCTAGAGTTGCACTAGGACAATCTAAAATGACTGTTCGTCCTATCGCTGCTTTTCTTCATGCATTAGTTTATGTTGGCTTTGTAGTTATCAATATAGAGGTTTTAGAAATTATTATTGATGGATTATTTGGAACACATAGAGTATTTTCTTTCTTGGGGGGCTTTTATGATTTTTTAATTGGAAGCTTTGAGATTCTTGCTTTTTTGGTTCTTTTAGCTTGTGTTATTTTTGCTGTGAGAAGAAATATTATCCAAATTAAACGTTTAGTGATGAAAGAGATGGAAGGTTGGCCTAAAACCGATGCCAATTTAATCTTAGTATTTGAAATTTTGCTTATGTCTGCTTTCTTATTAATGCAATCAGCTGATCTTCACCTTCAAAACATGGAAGTAGATTATTATGTCCAAGCTGGATCATATCCAATAAGCTCCTGGTTTTTGCCTTTATTCAGTCATACGGATATTAGAACCGTGCATATATTAGAAAGAGGTCTGTGGTGGTTTCATATACTCGGTATTCTAGTTTTTTTAAATTACTTACCATATTCCAAACATTTTCACATCATATTAGCTTTTCCTAATACTTATTTTTCCAATCTAAATTCCAAAGGAGGTTTTAATAATATGGCTTCTGTGACTAAAGAAGTACAAATGATGATGGATCCTAGTGCAGACCCTTATGCTGTTTCTGATAATGGTTCCGATGAAGATAATTTAAAAAGATTTGGTGCTAAAGATGTCAACGATCTAAGTTGGGTTCAATTAATGAATGCTTATTCATGTACTGAGTGTGGAAGATGTACATCAGAGTGTCCTGCTAATCAGACTGGAAAACTTCTTTCACCTAGAAAAATAATGATGGATACAAGAGATCGTCTTGAAGAGTATAGCAAAAACATCTCTGTAAATGGATCAGAAAGTGACGATGGCTTGTCATTATTAGATAATTATATAACACGTGAAGAGCTCTGGGCATGCACTTCTTGTAACGCATGTACTCAAGCGTGCCCTTTGAATATAGATCCACTTTCAATCATTATAGATATGCGAAGATATCTAGTTATGGAGGAGTCTGCTGCTCCTACGGAATTAAATATGATGTTTAATAATGTTGAGAACAATGGAGCCCCATGGCAGTTTTCTTCAGTTGACCGTCTAAAATGGAGAGATGAATAATATGGATAAGACAACTTTACATGTACCTACAATGGCGGAGATAATCGCTAATGGGGAAGTCCCAGACATTCTTTTTTGGGTGGGATGTGCAGGTAGTTTTGATGATAGAGCTAAGAAAATTACCAAAGCATTTGTGAAAATTTTAAATAATATTGATTATAAATTTGCTGTTTTAGGAGCAGAAGAGTCCTGCAGTGGAGATCCTGCCAAGCGAGCAGGAAATGAATTCTTATTCCAAATGCAAGCTATGTCAAATATTGATGTTCTTAATTCTTATGATGTTCGCCGTATAGTAACTACTTGTCCCCACTGTTTTAATACCATTAAAAATGAGTATCCTGAATTGGGCGGTTGTTTTGAAGTAGTTCATCACACACAAATGCTTCAATCTTTAATAAATGAAGGAAGATTAACAGTTGAAGGCGGACATTACAAAGGAAAAAAAATAACTTTTCATGATCCTTGTTATTTAGGTCGAGCTAATAGTGTTTATGAGGCTCCTAGAATATTAATAGAGAATTTAGATGCTGAGTTAGTAGAAATGAAACGTTGCAAATCCCGAGGATTTTGCTGTGGTGCCGGAGGTGCTCAAATGTTTAAAGAGCCAGAAAAGGGTATCCAAGATGTAAATATTGAGCGAACCAAAGAGGCTCTTGAGACTAATGCAGAAGTGATTGCTACTGGTTGTCCTTTTTGTAATACTATGATGACTGATGGAGTTAAAAACAAAGAAAAAGAAGGTGAAATTAAGGTTTTAGATTTAGCCGAAATGATTGCTACCGCTAAAGATTTATAAGTATGTGGGTTCCCTTCAAAGATTTGTCTATTGATAGTCGAGTATGGATATTTCAATCAAATCGCATACTTAGCAATTCTGAGTGTAATGATATAGATCAAGAATTAAAATCTTTTCTTAGAAAATGGTCTTCGCATGGAAAGCAAATTTATGCCTCTCATACTATTGTCCATGAATGTTTTATAATTTTGGCCGCTGATGAGCAAAAACAAAAGGTGTCGGGTTGCTCTATTGATTCATTATCCTTATTTTTTAAATATTTTGGACAAAAGCATAAACTTTCTTTCTTTGATCGTTTTATTGTCGCATATAAAAAAAATACAGAAGTTTGCTTAATCTCATTAAATCGATTCAAAGTAGCCATAAATTCCGGAGAACTTGATGGTGAGAGCATTGTCTTTAATAATCTTGCTTCATCTAAAAGCGATTTATCATCTTTTTGGGAGATTAAAATCAAGGATTCCTGGTTAAAACGTTATCTTTGAGCTATACCAAAAAAAAAACTTGCCTTGGCAAGTTTTTTAAAAATTAGTATTTTTTGTTAGAAGAATAAACTAAGGTTCACTCCTAAGTTAAAATGAGTTCCTTTTAAATCGTCTGATTCTACTTGTAAATTTTCAGCGTCATACGTTTTTTGTTCACCATTCATGAAAGTTAAATTCATAAAAGGTTCTACAGCAAAGTGTTCTCTCCAAACGATAGTATATCCTAGGCCTAGATTAAAATTTAAAGTTTTTAGCGAGTTTTCAACAACTTGTTCTAGCTCTTGTAAAGCCATTAAAGCAGATCCATCGGCGTTAAATTGAGGAACACCGTTGACAAACACCTGTGAATAATCTTCAATATTTTCATAAGATTCAGAACTTGAATTCATGCTACTTAAAGAAATTTCAGTAAATAAATTGTTCGAAACATAATAGCGACTAAACACTCCAATTTCAGCAACTGTATTATTAAGTTCATATTCTGCTTTGTCAATATTATTTGATTGGAAATTTATTAGAGCACCAATGGCAATACCATCTTGAACAAAATAACCTACTTTAGGAGTAATGGCTAATGTCGTCCATTCTGTTTCTGACATTTGAGTCCCAGCACCAAGCAATACAGTACCTTTACGTGTTTGAGCCTCGGATGTTAATGTAAAAGCAAGAACTGCTACTAATGAAAGAATGATCTTTTTCATATTTGTGAAATTTGTTATTATTACTTGATGAATTAGTTCTTTAGAAAGCGTGAATTTACTAAAAATTAGAATATCTCAAAGCATTTATTGTATTTTATTAATATTACCTTTAAAATAGACTTCAAAAAAATTAATTTTTCACGTTATTGTCACCAATTATCTATCTGTATTTGACAACTTTTTCGTTAATCTTAAAAAAAGTTTTTTGTTTTTCATACCACACAAAGTTTTTTAAAAGCAATTCTTCTGTGCTTACAAGTTCTATGGGATTTATAATTGCATCAGCGTTATTATAGAATGCAATACTTTTAATTTGATTTGCAGAGATGAATATGCTCATATTACTACATATTACTTTGTTTGCTCCTTGAACTGCATTATTATCCTTTTCCTTTATAAAATAAATACTTTCTCCATTTCCATCCACATTAATATTATTTAATTTGTTGTCATTAAAATATGCAAACATTTCTTCACCTTTTATTTGGTTATAATTTTTATCATTAATCTTAGAGCTAATAAATGCATTTTTTTTGAGCTCAATTTCATTCACAAACTGATCCATTTCAAATCTTATTAAAATTGTGTCTGCTGTGAGTAAGAATTCATTTACCCATATGGCCGGTAAAAAGAAGAGGCTGATTTGTTTCTGTTTTTTTTTGTAAACTAAAGAGTCACATTTTCCAATAATTTCTTTACTTTGAAATACTACAGTTGGGGCAGCACTAAAAATTGTAAGATCTTCTTTATTGGTGTGATAAAGAGTGTCACCTGTTAGGTATAAAGTGTCTTCTTTAGAAGGAATTTTTAATAATGGGTTGCCATAAGATATAGTTGTCTTTTTTTGCCCTTCGATTCTACAATGGTCTGAAAATAATTTTGTTCCATCAATTAAATTATAAATTTCAATTTCTCCATCAAGGATTGCATCTCCGTTACTTTGATTCACCCATCCTGATTCGGCATTAATTTTAAAAGATTCATTTTTAATGATTCCATTAGAATAAAAATTAGCCTCCTCAGTTTTTACATTAAAAGAAACATTGTCAGCAGTAAGTGTGTCAGCTTGGTCAATTAAAATCACCTCTTTATAAAAATTGAAATTTTCCTCTTGACTATCGTATACTCCTTCCTTGCTTGAAATAGTTTTTTTATTTTGAGTAATTACTGCTTTATCATTGAAAGAGCCTTTTTTAGTAGTAAAGTCGTAAATAATTTTTTTTGAATAGAGACTCATTTCATTGTGCATAAAAACAACATCTTGTTCTATTTCCGCCAATTGTTTATTTCCATGATAAATCAAGTACTCTCCTTTTAGAGAAACTCTGTCCTTATCCAATATTTCAATACTATTAAAAGCTTCTATTTTATTTTCATTTGAATAATAATATGCACTATCACATGTCATTATAACATTTTCATGTTTTGTTTTAACATTACCACTGAGTACTTGACGATTTTTATTCAATTTTTGATTAAAGGAAATTTCATCAGCATTTATAATTTCAATTTTAGACTGCGCTAAAACAAATTCTAAAGGAATAATTAGTAAGATAATTTTGATTAAAGTCAGAAGTCTTTGCATAAAAAATCTCTTTTTAAGCGACTTTTGTTTATTTGTTGTAAATAGTCTGAGTTCGATCTGGCCCAACAGAAACTATAGAAATAGGAGTTTGTAGAGTTTTTTCAAGAAATTTAACATAATCAATTAATTCTTGAGGAAGTTCAGACATTTCTGTTTTACCTGTAAGATTCTCTTTCCAACATGGAAATTCTTTATAAATGGGTTCAATTATACCATCTTGAATATCGTAGGGAAGGTAATCAATAACTTTGTCTTTAAATTTATAATGAGTACAAACTTTAATTGAAGAAAAATCACTTAAAACGTCTGCTTTCATCATCATGAGTGAGGTGACCCCATTTATGTTTATAGCATATTTTAATGCCGGAATATCTATCCATCCACATCTTCTAGGTCGGCCAGTTGTTGCTCCAAATTCATTTCCAGCTTTTTGAATTTTATTTCCAGTTTTATCTAAAAGTTCTGTTGGGAAAGGTCCACTTCCAACTCGAGTTAGATAGGCTTTGAAAATTCCATATATATTTCTAATTTTGTTTGGAGGTATGCCCAAACCAGTACATGCTCCTGCTGAAATAGTATTAGAAGAAGTAACAAATGGATAGGTTCCGAAATCTACATCTAATAGAGCTCCTTGAGCACCTTCAGCTAAAGTTTTCTTACCATGTTTAGTAGCTTCATGTAAATAATGTTCACTGTCTACAAATTCAATTTTCTTTAATCTGTCTATGGCTTCAAACCAATCATCTTCCATTTGCTTTAAGTCATATTCATAGTCATAATGGGAAAGTAATTGTTTGTGTTTTGAGACTAGTTTATTATATTTATTTTTAAAGTTATCTTGCTCGATATCTCCTACTCTCATTCCATTTCGGCCTGTTTTATCCATATAGGTAGGCCCAATTCCCTTTAGAGTAGACCCTATTTTATCTTTTCCTTTTGCTTTTTCAGATGCACCATCAATTAATTTATGGCTAGGTAAAATTAAATGAGCTTTTCTTGAAATAAGTAGTTTGCCCTCTAAATTTAAATTTAGTTTTTCAAGTTCTTCCAGCTCTTTTTTAAATATTATTGGATCTATCACTACTCCATTTCCGATTAAATTGATTGCTGTTGGATGAAAAATTCCTGAAGGAATGGTGTGCAGAACGTGCTTAATTCCGTCAAATTCAAGTGTATGACCTGCATTAGGTCCTCCCTGAAATCTAGCAATTATATCATAATCTGAAGTTAAAACATCAACAATTTTTCCTTTACCTTCATCTCCCCATTGGAGACCTAGAAGAACATCAATAGCCATTATTTATTAACGTTTATATTAGTTATAGTTACACTCACCATTTTCATTTTTTTTACACACTCCGTACATATTTAATGCATGGTTAAATACTTCAAATCCGATATTTTCTTCAACAGTATTCATGATATTTTGAATTCTTGGATCACAGAATTCTATTACTTTTTTACATTTTATGCAGATAAGATGGTCGTGTTGTTTGTTAGTGAAGCTTTTTTCGTACTGGGCTTGATTTTCTCCAAATTGATGTTTCCTAACTAAGTTACAAGCAAGAAGAAGTTCAATTGTATTGTATAAAGTAGCTCTACTAACGCGATAATTTTGATTTTTCATTTTGATATACATTGTTTCAATATCAAAATGATTTTCGTAATCATAAATTTTTTTGAGTATAGCAAATCGTTCAGGCGTTTTTCTTTGCCCATTTTTCTCTAGGTATGATGTAAATACCTCTTTTACTTGTTTCTGTATTTTTTTAGTCATTTATTGACATGAAATCAAAAGTTTATTAAGTAAAATTAAGTATAAATTTTCAATTATAGTAAGAAATTAGCTTCTTTTAAGTTTGCGAGTTACATGAGTAATTCCTGAGACTTTCTTAATATTTTCTATTACCTTGCTAAGACTTTTTTTATCCTGAACCTGTAATGTAATATTTCCATCAAAAGTTCCATCGGATGTAGAAATGTTTATTGAATGTATGTTTATTTTTAATGTGTTTGATAGGATTTGAGTAACTTGATTAATTAATCCAACACTGTCGATTCCTTTTATGTGAAGAACAGCAAATGATTTTATTTGTGAACTATCTAGCCATTTTGCAATCAAAATTCGATAGGCAAAATTAGCATGGAGTCTCAGCGCATTTGGACAATTATTTCTATGAATTTTAATTCCTTCGCGAATGGTTGTGAATCCAAAAACTTCATCTCCAGGAATAGGACTGCAACATTTTGAAATAGTATAATTAAGTTTTTCTTCGTTAGGTCCAAAAACTAAAGTGTCAAAATTAATCTCTTCTTTAGTTTCGTGAGCTTTAGAACTTCTTTTGTAAATCTTATTTTTTAGGTATTGATACCAGCTATTTCTATTTGTTGCAAATTCTTTTATCATTGCATTATTAAAAATACCTAAACCTACATCATAAAATAAGTCAAGACTTGTCTTGTATTTATAGTAAGTGGTTAATTCTTTAAGAGTATTATCATTTAAAACTAGCTTTAAGTGCTTTAGCTTTCTTTTCAGAACCTCTTTTCCTTCATCTGCAATTATTTTTTTCTCGTCTTTTAAACAACTTTTAATTTTGTTTTTTGCCTTCGCAGTGACAACAAAATTAAGCCAAGATTTTTTTGGTTTCTGTTTTAGTGAGCTTATTACCTCTACTTGGTCTCCACTTTTAAGTTTGTGACTTAGTGGAGTTATTTTACCGTTGACTTTGCATCCTAAGCAGTTAGCTCCTAATTGGCTATGAATTTCAAATGCAAAATCTAATGTAGAAGCGCCTCGTGGTAGTGTTTTTAATTCTCCATTTGGTGTGAATACAAAGATTTCTTTGGAAAAAAGATTTAGTTTAAATTCCTCAAGAAAATCCAAGGCATTTGCTTCAGGTTGATCTAATAATTCACGAATCTGATTGATCCAATCTTCTAAATTCCCTTCTTTTGACTTACTATTCTGTTTGTATTTCCAGTGTGCAGCATATCCCTTTTCTGCCAGCTCATCCATTCTCTCTGTTCTTATTTGAACTTCAACCCATTTTCCTGCAGGACCCATGACTGTAGTGTGAAGAGATTCATATCCATTTGCCTTTGGAGTAGAAATCCAATCTCTAAGCCTATCAGGGTTAGGATGGTAGTGATCTGTAATTAGAGAATAAGTCTTCCAACAGTCAGATTTTTCTGCTTTTAATTCTGAGCTAAGAATAATTCTAATTGCAAATTTATCGTAGACTTCATGAAAAGAGATACCTTGATTTTTCATTTTTTTTCGAATTGAAAAAATAGATTTGGGTCTACCTTTTATCGAAAATTTTAAATCATGGGTTTTTAAAGAACCTCTTAAGGGTTTAATAAATCGTTTTATATACTGTACTCGAGCATTTTTAGTTTCGTTTAATTGCCTAGCAATATCATGATAAATATCAGGTTGTGTAAATTTTAAGCCCAAATCTTCAAGTTCAGTTTTAATTGAATATAAACCTAATCTATGAGCTAACGGAGCATATATATAAAGAGTTTCTGAGGCAATTTTTTGCTGTTTTTGAGCGGACATAGATTCCAAAGTTTGCATGTTGTGTAAGCGATCAGCAAGCTTTATTAGTATAACTCGTACATCATCAGAAATAGTCAGTAGCATTTTTCTGAAATTTTCAGCTTGTGAAGAACTGTTTTGTGCACCAAAACCTGAAATCTTTGTAAGTCCATTTATAATTTGACTGACTTTTGGATTAAAAAGTCTGTTCATGTCTTCAAGAGTATATTCTGTATCTTCTACAACATCGTGTAACAAGGCACAGGATATAGCTGTGGCATCCAATCCAATGTCTTTTGCTACAATTTGAGCTACAGCAATCGGGTGAAATATATATGGCCTTCCACTTTTTCTGCGGACATCTTTATGGGCTTCTACAGCAAGATTGAAAGCTTTTCGAATAAGCTTTTTATCCTCTCGAGTAATTTCACTATTGCACGAACGAAGCAGTGCCCTGTAGCGAAGAACAATATCTTTATTTTCTTTTTCTATATCAAATTTTATCATTCAAAGTATTTGTTTTCTAATACTCTATTTTTTTATGTTTGATAAACTATTTTTTGGGAGGAAGTATCTTAGAACGTACTTCTCCAAATCCAATTCTGTATTCTTGGTTTTTACAATGTGCTTTCATAATAATAGTATCTTGGTCCTCCAAAAACTTTCGAACTGAACCGTCAGGCATTTTTAATGGTTTGGTTCCTTTCCAAGAAAGTTCAAGCATTGAACCATATGAGTTTGGATTACTACCAGAAATTGTTCCGGACGCCATAAGATCTCCAGCATTTATATTACATCCATTTACTGTATGATGAGCTAATTGTTGTGCCATATTCCAATACATATTTTTATAGTTTGATCGCGAAATTGTGTGTGGATCAAACCTTTCTGATGCAATTTGTACTTCAAGTTTGATATCAATGTTTTTAGGTTCGTTACATTCTAAATAAGGTAGAATTTCTTGTTCTTTTTTTTCTTCACTGACTCTAAATGGTTCAAGAGCATCCAAGGTAACAATCCAAGGTGAAATTGAGGATGCGAAACTTTTACCAAGAAAAGGCCCTAAAGGAACATATTCCCATTTTTGAATATCTCTAGCAGACCAATCATTGAATATACACATTCCAAAAATATAATTGTCAGCTTCATTGGTTAAAATTCGATTTCCAATTTTTTTTCCTTGACCTGTTATAAAACCCATCTCTAGTTCAAAATCAAGCAATTTACTTGCTCCAAAAATGGGTTTATTTGAATTCATAAGTAGTTGTTGTCCCATTGGTCGGTAGATACTTTCTCCAGACAATATAATTGAAGAAGCTCTTCCATGATAGCCCACAGGCATATGAAGCCAATTTGGAAGCAGAGCATTATTTGGGTCTCGAAACATGCATCCGACATTATATGCATGTTGTTTACTAGAATAAAAGTCAGTATAATCTCCAATATCAACCGGCATACACATTTTTGTGTCTTTTATTGGAGATAATACCATTTCAATATGCTCTTTCTTCATGGGGTTATTTACGTCAAAAATATCTGCTATACGATCTCTAACTTTCCGCCAAATATTTTTTTCTAGTTTGAGAAAGGCATTGAGATTACCTAGAAATATTTCCTCGTTTAGTGGAATATTACAAAAGTAATTAAGCTTTTGAAGTGCGTTGAGATTTATTACATAATTTCCAATTCTTGAACCAACAAAAGCTATATTATCGCTTTTTTTAAGTGATCCAAATGGAATATTTTGAATTGGAAAATCAGAATCTGTAGAAACTTCTATCCAAGATTTTCTTGTTGGAATATTTGCTTTTATCATTTTACTAATTTTGAACAAAAATAAGGATTATATTTGCATATTAGATTAATAGTTTCACCATAAAAAAAATAACAGTTATTAGTATGAAGAGAGACCAGCAAATATTCGATCTAATCGACGAAGAGCATAAGAGACAATTATATGGTATTGAACTTATTGCATCTGAAAATTTTGTCAGTAATCAAGTTATGCATGCTACAGGTTCATGTTTAACTAATAAGTATGCTGAAGGATATCCTGGTAAAAGGTATTATGGAGGCTGTGAAGTAGTTGATGAGATAGAAAATATAGCTATACAAAGAGCTAAAGTTTTGTTTGGAGTAGATTATGTAAATGTTCAACCTCACTCAGGTTCACAAGCAAATGCAGCTGTTTTTCAAGCTTGTTTAAATCCGGGTGATAAAATTTTAGGATTTGATCTTGCTCATGGTGGCCACCTTACTCATGGTTCTCCTGTTAATTTTTCAGGTAAACTTTACAAAACATCTTTTTATGGGGTTGAGAAAGAAACTGGTTTAATCAATATGGACAATGTACGGTCTATTGCTCGTGCAGAGAAACCAAAATTAATTATATGTGGGGCTTCTGCTTATTCTAGAGATTGGGATTATAAAATTTTTAGAGAAATTGCCGACCAAGAAGGAGCTTTGCTCTTAGGTGATATTTCGCATCCTGCTGGGTTGATAGCAAAAGGAGTTTTAAATGACCCTGCTGATTATTGTCATATTCTAACTTCCACAACTCACAAAACTTTAAGAGGCCCAAGGGGAGGTTTAATAATGTTACCCAAAGATTTCGAAAACCCGTGGGGAATGACTTCTCCTAAGGGAAAAGCTCGCATGATGTCAGCTTTACTTAATTCTTCTGTATTTCCTGGTATGCAAGGTGGACCACTTGAGCATGTTATATCTGCCAAAGCTATAGCCTTTGGAGAAGCTTTAACTGATGATTTTTTTCATTACATTGTTCAAGTCAAAAAAAATGCCTCGTCAATGGCGGAAGCATTTTTAGCCAAAGGATATCATATTGTATCTGGAGGTACTGATAATCATTGTATGCTTATTGATTTACGTTCAAAAAATATAACTGGGAAAGATGCTGAAAATGCATTGGTTAAAGCACATATAACAGTAAATAAGAATATGGTTCCTTATGATGACCAGTCTCCCTTTGTTACTTCTGGAATTAGATTAGGTACTCCCGCTTTAACTACACGAGGGTTAAATGAAAGTCATATGAAAAAAATTGTTGAATTTATCGATCAAGTCATTACTAATGCTTCAAACAAAAAAACTTTTGAGATTGTGGGGGATAGTGTAAATCAGATGATGAAAGATTTTCCAATTTTCAACAAATAGTTATTATTTTACTAATAAGTTTTTTAATGATGCAATTATTGGTTTATTTTAGAGTTAACATATAAGTATTCATGAAATATTTACTTTTATTATTTGCTTTGTTTTCGACTAATTTAGTTTTGGGTACTCATTTAATTGGTGGTGAGCTTACATATAGGTGTCTAGGCGGGAATCAGTATGAAATAAAAGTTGTAGTTTATAGAGATTGTGGACCAACAAATGCCAACAATACTAGTTTCGATAATGATGGCGTAATTACTATATATAATATGAATAATAATTATTATGATCAATATGATCACAATAATGCTTTTGAAGAATTTGTAGTTGATGAGTTTACCTCAGATTGTCTTACAATTCCCCCAGAATTATGTGTAGAAAAAGGTACTTATACAATAATTATTAATCTTCCGAATAACCAAACTGGTTATCAGGTTGTTTATCAAAGATGCTGTCGCAATGAGCAAGTTACAAATATTCAGACTCCTGAAGATTTTGGCTCTTCTTTAGTTGCTTACATACCCCCATCTTCAGCGGCAGATTGCAATAGCTCTCCTGAGTTTGAGAGTTATCCACCCTTAGCATTGTGTGTTGGGACAGATGTTGAAATTATGCAATCAGCTATAGATTTGGATGGAGATGATTTAATCTATTCTTTTGTTGCTCCGTTTCATGGTTCTAGTGATAATGATCCTACTGAAACATACCCTCCTCCATATCCTCAAGTTCCATGGTCAGATGGATATTCTGATAATTACCCAATGGACTCAAATCCTACATTGAGTATTGATCCTTTAACCGGTTTTATCACAGGTTCACCCTCAGAAGAGGGTTTTTATGTTATTGGTATAAAGGTAGAAGAATTTAGAGACGGAGTATACTTGGGAGAAGTGATTAGAGATTTTAGATTCCTTGTTATAGATTGTGAAATTGCTACTTCTTCTGTTCCTATTGCTGATGTATATTGTGAGGGTTTGACTGTTTCATTTGAGAATAATAGTCAAAATGCTTTTGAATATGCTTGGGATTTTGGTGACGAAACTATTGAGGAAGATGTTTCTTCTGATTTTGAGCCTACTTACACCTATTCTGATAGCGGATTTTATGAGGTTACGTTAATTTCTAATCCTGGCACCTTTTGTTCTGATACCGCAGAGGTGAATTTTTCACTTTATCCGGATTTATATCCCTTGTTTGTAACACCTGAGACTGATTGCTCTGAAGATGCTTCGTATAATTTTATTGGGGCCGGTGTTGTACCTGACTTTGCAGATTTTTCTTGGGATTTTGGTCCTAATGCAAATAATCAATATTCTAACGAAATGTCACCAACAAATGTAACT
>MDTC01264345.1_pt1 | contig 16647 bp, 13 predicted proteins | sample 811181 | NCBI WGS metagenome assembly MDTC01 (sample SAMN05326644, study PRJNA326480) | marine metagenome | isolation source: seawater | place: Pacific Ocean: North | collected 2011 | reverse complement strand
TTTTCTTCATCATTAACATCAATATCTCTAATTCTATAATCAATATCTATTGTATTATATGTTTTTGGTTCTTTCAAGTAGGCACTATTAGCCCTTTCATTCTTAATAGAAAGAGCTCCAACAGTCCATGAACTATAAAGTTTCATAAAAACAAGCATAAAAAAACTAACAAATGTTGTAATACTATTTGGACCAGCATATGATTGATATACAGTAACACCCGATAAAATAAAATTAATTATCATTGTAAATAATGAGAAATAAACAGAGATGATATATTTTTTATTTAATATTGCCATTTGATTTTTAAATTTTGGATATAATTCTATCTCTTGATCTAAATTATTTGTACTTTTCTCATCATCGATATCTAAATATTCAATACACCAATTTTCACGTTTAAACTCTATTAGATACAGAGTACATATTGATGCAAATGTTAACGCATTAGATATATTTCCAACATAATTTAATGTTTTACCATTATAAAAATTCTCACTCATAGTACAAATTTTATCATCGCACTGTTGTGGAACAAATACAACCAAAAATGTACCCATAAGAACTTTATAAAATTCAAGACACATTGATAATACTGTTTTAACACGCTGCTTTGTGTCCGTTGTAATTTTCATAATTAATATATTTTCTATCTTATATTTATTATTTTAAATTAAACGCAATAAAATTAATTTTTAAGTATCAATTTTATATGTATCAATTTTTTTATTTATAATTACAGATTTTTGGCGATTCAAGCAGCGAAAGCTGTATTACCTAAACTATCATCTGAAAAATAATCTGTACTATCAAGTTCGTGAATCACAAAACCGTCAGTCATAACATCCTTGTATCCATTGATGATATCAACTGCGGTGTTGTATGGATCATAGAATGGGTATTTATTGAACAAGATTAAGTAATCTAGATATCGACCACTCGCACTCCTCATTCGATTCCACCACTCATACCAATAGTCAGGTATACTTGCGACATTCTGGTCGTACCGTTTTATAGCATCTTGGAATTCTTCATCTTGATCTAGATTGATTGAGATAAACGGTTGACCGTTCAAAGCAGCCTGTATGTTTTGGTGATTGAAGGTAGACCCAGGATATTGCCTTAAAATATCCGCATTTATTTTACAGATAGTTCTTGGAACCCACCAGTCTATACCTCTCTCTCTCCGTACCTTCCGGATAACTATCATCATCGTTTTGGCGATGATCTTGCGTGTAGCCGATAAGTAATCATCCATATACTCGATCAACTCCTTCGCATTCTTAATCTTTTTCTTAATCTTTCTCTTCATTTTTTTATCCATTTTCTTACATATCAACACATGGATGTAGGTTTTTATTAAGTAAGCACGGTACTCATCAAGATCCTCATATTTCGCATACGGTATTTCTGGAAATTCGTGTTTTTCCGCAAGTCTCCTCATTTTCTCAACAATTTCTTTTCTTCTTCTCGATAACTCATGAACTAGGTCTTTTATCCTGGTAGGTATCACCATTGTGGGGGCTCTAAATGATGACGAGCTACATCTAGGCTCACTGTCTACTTAATTATCCTGTATATTTTCTGTGATATATTAGCGCTTCAATTTTTTTTATATACTTTTTCTATTTAATTATAATTTTCTACCTAAAATTATTGAGTAAAAATATTAGGTATGCAAGGGCCAAAATTCTTGTTATTATCGAGGTAATCAAAGATCCTGTCTCTTCCTTCTAGATTCTTGTCGGTCCTTAAGAAGTGCCATTCGTTTCTGACGCTCATGTCCAGACTCTTAATCGCTTTTAGCATGATTTTGTTTTGTGTGAGTCCCTTCTCTTCCAAGAAACAAAGTGTCACCTTTTTCAATAGAACAGAGATAGTTAGGTCTAAAACCCACCTGACCCATTCGTATCCGTACTGGCAGAGTTTACGCGAGTGACGTGCATTGGACAACTTCACCAAAATGGTGAAGTTATTTATACCAGAAAGGCCCATCATACTCAGGAATTCCTGGACTATTTCATCGCAGTTCGGTAGGGAGCTTTTACTTTTCATCTTTCTGTACCAATTGACGTAGTTTCTGAGCACATGATCGTCAAAAAACAACTCTTCGTCAGTCGGCATCAAGCTACAGTACTTGTTGTATATACTACTCCAAGCGAGTAATCCGTCCTGACCAACCTCCAAATAGGCATCTTTGCCTAGGCGACTATGGTCATTCAGCCACATTAACAGTTTTAGAACCTGTTCTGTAAATCTGGATTGGTGCTCGTCCACATAACTATGCGCGAGCACAGCGTAAGGTCCCAACTTTAAGATAAGCCAAGGTTGTTTCATTGGTCCTGGTAAGTTACCGTTTTCGGGAGGTGTAGGCAAAGGTGAGGAGCAGATTGAATCGCTCGTTAGTCCATCGAAAAGATTGAAGGCTTCAGTCTTCTCCTCACCAATAGATGAGTTTTGGTTTGCATCGCCAGACGACATTTTTGTTGTCTGTGGTGTTTTGATGGTGGTAGTCGTACTGGTGTTGTTATTAATAAGTTCCTAATTTTAAATCTAATTTATTGGAGTATCAATTTTTTATTTATGATTACATTTAGATAAAAACTCAATGATTTCTCAATTTTAAAATTAAATATTATAATTACTGACAATTTATTTCAGTATTCAGACGAACATGCGGTTGATAGTAACCTTTCTACCATTTAGAAAGAGATTGATATATTCCGGATTAATTAAAGAACCGTTTTTAATGCTATAACTAATCATTACGCCATGAATCTTTTGTCCAGTGCAATCAGCCATCTGCGACGTAAGTTGACCATAGACATTTTTTAGATAGTGATAATCTGTACTTATGTCCTCTGCAAAGGCCCATTTCCGGTCTCGATACCCCCGGGTGTTTTCCGGAGTATCTTTAACCACCAGTATAGCCTGAGCAATATTATCACTACTACGCCATGCTAGATATGGCATGCGAAGAAGTCCCACAATAGTAGAACCAGTAGGCAATATATGCATTCTTGTTTCAGCCCATGAATGGTATTTAGTAAAACATCCGCACAAATCAGGTTTCGTTCCCGCGATAAAGAACGTGTAGATAGCGCGATTAGGACTAACAGTTGTTACAACTTTACCACAGGACGGTAGCTGCATTAAACTCGCTGGGGATCTATCATAACTTGCTAATTTTGACAATTTTCTTAGATTCCTTGAAGTTACTTTCTTTTCCAGATTCTCAAATGCTGATGCAGATGCATGTGCAGATGTAGATGCAAACGGATAGTAGTTCTCCTCCGCTTTTGGAGGCATATTATTTACTGTCATGATTGATGCTCTGGCATTAAACAGCTCAGATTTTGCAACATCCAACTGTTGTTTAGTAATAGGCTTATTAGACACTTGATAACCATTAAGCATGTTTTTTATACATCTTTGAATTGTAGCTTTTGGGTCTTCACCCCTAGATATTGAGTCCGATGCAGACTCGGCCAAGGGGTATACCGAATTATTAAACTGATGGTATTTACTTAAGCTCTTGCTTTTATCAAATGCAAGCCCAATTGCAAAAACGCAAATTTGTGCAAGGTGCAGTGGTTTTTTGTATTTTAGTCCTTTATTTACTACATATTTTGCAACTTTTTTGAACCATTCAGCACCTTGTTTAAATGTTTCTGTTGGATTCACTTTCTTATCCATAATTACAGAAAGGATGAACTTATATGATGAATATACTTCTTCCGGTGTACCTTCACTGAAGCATTTAATAATCAGTTGCTTCACAAGTAACCAGTATTTATCACAAACCTCCTGGAACCTAAAACAATGTTCATCAGATGCATGAGCACCGCCTTGATTGAATGGTACCAGATGGAGGTGAGGGTATTTTTTATACCTGTCATCTTCCTCATATTGGCGAAAAAACTTATTTGATTTGTTCTGAACGAACACACCTATGTAATCTTTGCTCCTATCCTGAACAACTCCACATATTGGCGTGCCACTCATATCATCTAGTTTTAACAATTCATGGGCCTTATTTATGCACGTTCGACAGGCCTTCCATTGTGAACCTTGAATTGGACACAATGAAAACAAGTAGTAGGTTATTAAATCTTTATTTTCCCTTCTGGTACTAATATTAGGTTGTTTCTCAAACAAGACAGCCATTTTTCCAAACTTTGTATCTACTATACAATATCTTGCATTTATCTCACCTTGGTAGAGATTAAAACTTGGGTTTTGACTCTGGTTCTGAGCCGAGTACTTAGATTCACCTCTCACTTCTTGTACCTCTTCGGGGTTCTCAATATTCATATTTGGTATTAATACACGGTTTGAATATCAAACTTTATTAACTTTGAAGACGGGTGAGAGTTAGATTTACATATATACTTTAAGTTAAATTTGTGTGTCAATTTTTTTTATGTATTTATTATATATGCCAACTAAAATAAAAGTTGTACCTGAATACAAAAAAAATGATAAAATATTGGCTAATGTCGATGGTAATTATGTAAATGCGACTGTGGTAAGTAATAGTAACGGTAAGAAATTAAAAATAAAATTTGCAGATAAAGAAATCATTGAAAAGGTGGGAAAAAATACAATTATTTATGATATAAATAAGGTAAAAAAAGTTAAAAAAAATAAAAATAATAAGATTACTAAGAACAATAATAATAACAATAATAATGTAAATAGATATAATAATTATAATAATAATTACTACCAAAATGATAATAATCAATCGCAGATTATTAAAAAAGCAAAACCAAAAGATATGATTTCACCTGATATTTGGGTAAAGCCAAATAAAAAGCAATTTCCTCAATGGATTAATGAAACATTTGTAAATTATAAATTAAGTAAAAATGATAAACAAATGAAAAAAGGCGAATTTGAAGCTATGAAATATCAAAAATTTGTACGTGATTTTATGCAACATGATAGCCCTTATAGAGGAATATTACTATTTCATGGGTTAGGTTCTGGTAAAACTTGTACTGCTGTAACAGCATCAGAAGCAATGACACAAAATAGAAAAGTTATTTTTATATCACCTGCTTCATTAAAAGATAATTTCATTCACAAAGGTTTAATGTTTTGTGGTGATCCAGAATATAAAAATAATCCTGATTTAATTAAACAAAGATATTCATTCGTTTCATCTAATGCGCCTAATACTGTTGATCAGCTTAAAAAATTAGGATCATTAGATAATAAATTAATTGTTATTGATGAAGCACATAATTTAGTATCAAGAATGGTGAGTGGATTAAATGGCAACAGTAAACAAGGTAAAGAAATATATCAGATGTTAATTAGTGCTAAAAATTGCAAAATAATTGCTTTAACTGGCACTCCAATTAAAAATTACCCATATGAAGCTTCTGTACTTTTAAATGTGCTAAAAGGACATATTGATATCCACTATTTTAGAATAATGGGTGCTCCAACTGGATCAATCGAAAGTATTGTGAGTAGTTTGGAAAATTTAGATTTCGTTGATTACATTGATATTAATAGAAGTAATCAAACACTTGGTTTTCATTTATTGATTAAAAGTTGGGATCCAGAATTTAAAAAATATATTGAAATGATTCAAAAAGAAGCAATAAATAGAATGGCAGATATTAAATATTTAATGCAAAAATCATTTCCAATTTTACCACAAGAGGAAGAAGAATTTATTGAAAGATTTGTTGATATACGTGATCCAAAAAATATAAGATTAAAAAATAAAAATATGTTAAGAAGAAGAGTATTAGGTCTAGTTTCGTATTATACAGCTCGCCAAGATAATTATCCTGATTTAGTAATACGTGATGTTATAAGGGTACCTATGAGTAAATATCAATTTGATGATTATCTATTAGTTAGAGAAGTCGAAAAAAAGAGTGAAAAATATAGTGCCAAACAAAAGAAAAGCGTTTTAAAATCAAAGGGAGGTAAAGGACCACAAAGTATCATGAGAATATATTCTAGACAATTTAGTAATTTTGTATTTCCAGAAGATATTCCACGTCCTTTCGCAAAACCAGGATTATCAATAGTAAAAATTAAAGAAGATTTGGATAAAGGAAAGAGTAAAAATAAAGATATTATAAAAGATATGGCAAAAGAAGAAGAAATAGTTTCAAATACAGAACTTAGTAAAAAATATATGCAAAGACTAGAAAAAACTTTAAAAAAATTATCATTAAACAAAAATAAGTATTTGAAAGATGAACCAGGAAAGCTTCAAAAATATTCACCTAAAATGAAAGCAATATTAGATAATATTAAAAAATCAAATGGATTAATATTCGTTTATTCTCAATTTACATCAGTTGAAGGATCAGCTATATTTTCAATGGTTTTAGAAGCAAATGGATATGCTCCATTTGGTAGTGACTCTAATAAACCAAAATTTGCATTATATTCTGGTTCAGTCGATTATAAAAAAAGAAAAGAAATCATTGATACTTTTACTTCATCTGATAATAAATATGGGAAAGATCTTAAAATTATATTGGCATCAGCAGCAGGAGCAGAAGGTTTAGATTTAAAAAATATTAGACAAATTCATATTATGGAGCCGTATTGGAATGAAATATTAATTAAACAAGTTATTGGAAGAGGAGTACGTAGAAATTCACATATGGATCTAAAACCAGATGAAAGAAATGTTGAAGTATTTAGATATTTATCTGTTTTTACTGATCAAGAAAAATCAAGAGTAAGTAGAAGAGAACAATTATCAACAGATGAATATATCATGGAGGTTGCAATGAGTAAAGAAAAAATAACAAATGAATTATTAATGACATTAAAAGAGGCTGCTGTTGATTGTAAATTAAATAAATCAGAATTAGCTGAGGATATAAATTGTTTTTCATTTGGTAGAGATGCAGAAGGTTTATCTTTTTTAACTGATATATCCAAAAATACAATTTATAATAGAGAAGTTAGTCAGACAAGAGAAGTTGATATCAAACTTATCTTAGCAGGATTAACTAATAATAATAAAATAATAATTGCAGATATGAAAAGAAAAAAAATGTATGAAGTAAATGAATATAAAAAAAGATCTAATAGAAAATCATTGAAAAGTAAACCAAAAATAGTTAAAAAGGTATTAGTAAATTTAATGACAAATACTGTATATGATTATAACCAAATGAAGAAATCAAGAACACCAGTTAAGATAGGCATGATTGATAAATCTGGTAAAATGATATAATAAAATTGATTTTTTTTAATTAAATATATTAATATTATCTATTTTTACTAAAAAAACAATAGAAATATCAATTATGTTAGTAAAAATTGCACCAACAACTATGCCAATTAAAGGTCCAATTAAGGGACCATTTGCTAAGCCTATTAAAAGCCCGATCCCTGTAAAGGGACCATTTGTAAAACCATTTACATATGCTAAACCAGTGCCAAAAGGTTGGATTCCTGGTCATGGTCCATATATAATCAAGCGTGGTCCTGGTGGCAAAATAATATTTAAACCATGGCCATACAAACCAATGACATACTATCCGCCGGGTGGACTGCCAATTGTTAAACCAATAACATTCGGCCAACCAATGTGTCTGTAAAGGTTAAATATTTATAAAAAAATGAAATTATTTAATAATATTTAATTTCACTAAAAAATATCTATTATACAAAATATATATTAATCATGCCGCTTAAATCAATGAAACCAAAAACAGGCCTTCAATGTAAACCAACATGGAGTAAAAGTAGTACAGGTACCTGTGGAGGAATAAAATGCAAAAATGGAACTACATGGAAAGGAGAAATAAAAATTTGTAAGGCGCCTAACCAAAGTATCATGCATCCAAAGATTAAAATTGGTGGAGAATTTAATCTTTAAAAATTGATAAAAAATTATATAATTATAAAATAACTTAAAATTTTAATAAAATAATTAGTTTTATTTTATTTGAAAAATCAAGTACTAACTTTTATCATGGCAGATCCAATTTTCACACCTGCATTAGCGGGATATTTTCTAATCTTTACATACGCAACACTATTAGGTGGTGCTGTATCATATATTGCATCCGGTTCAAAATATGCTGGATTTTGGTATGGTGTGAGACGAAAGTTCCATATTGAAACAGAACAAAATAATCCCAAAGGTTTTTATACTGTTTTAAGTTGGTTGGCATGCCATCAGTGGCAAATATCAACTGATCATAATACAGTTGCTAAATCATTAGGACCGTATACATTAAGGATCCCCGTTCATGGAAATGAATTTGAGATTAAAACTAAATATGGTGTTATTTATGTTGAGGCTATGGGAGATGATAATAATATTGGTGGATTTTGTCTATCTGTATATAAAAGGAAATGGTATTATTTTTGGTGGTTTTTTGGCTTTGGTGCATGGTATGTTAATTCCGATGAAATAAACAAACTTAATTACTTTGTTAAAGAACTCTACGAAAATGTTAATATGTATTCACCATTTTGTGATTTACCTGATTCAGAAAAACCAAAGAAACCAACGGTCATTTATCCAAATGTAAAACCAATAATACCAAGTCAACTAAATCGTATCATCAATAAGATGAAAATGATGGCTTTTGGTGAAGATTATGATTTATGGGGTAACATTCAAGGTGAAACTTTCGACAGTCAAGAGATGAAAGATATAATTTCAGAAGATGATGAGACAGCACCTTTTATGAAAAAAGATCAATAAGGAAAAATAAAGTATCAAAAAAAATGATATTTTATTATTATTATAATAAATTTAATTAATTTTTTAGTAGTTTAATATAAAAAGTATATAAATATGCCAGTACTAAAAATGCCAAAAATTAAAATAACCAGCCTTAGTGGTAATAATCATTATGGAGGGGGTAGCTTTTCTATAAGTAAGCAACTCAGTAAAACTACTAAAATTTATGGTGGAGGTGGCGGTGGTTATGCAAAATATGGTGGAAAATATCATTTTGGTAAAGGCGGAAGTTATATTGGTATATCAAAGACACTCGGTGGAGGTAATTCTATCAATTTCACACATAATTCAAATGGATTTAATAGTATTGGTTGGAAATGGACCGGTTCACTATAAAAATTGACAAAATATATCCTTTATTTAGCATTTACAAAGTTTATAATAATAAAACAGATTGGTATTAAGAATATAATCTGTTATTGTCAGAATAATGACAAGTATATCAAAACATGATCCAAATATGCATGCCTTGGAACGTAGAACTCCACCTAATTTAGCTAAACATTTTGAAAGGCAACTGTCTATTATTAGTAGAAATACTGAACACTATATAATATATGATATACAGAAGAATCCAAAAGTATGTCTAGTTTTAGCTGAACTTATTAAATGTAATCAAAGAATGCTTCCTATCTCTGGAAACTATCAGATGTTTAATCTTGAAGGTAAAACTTACAGACTACCTTATTTTAATAATGCAGTAACTGTGAAAAGTGTATTGGGTCAAGTAAACATTACAACATTGTCATATGGAGCAACATCACTTCATGGATTTAAAGTATCTGTGACTAAGAGTCTTATTAGTAATGAACCAGCAGAAAGATTCAATAGAATTATTCAGTTTCTGGAAGGCCATGCAAATAAACTAACAAATGGTGAAACTTTGAGATTGGAAGATTTCAGTGATAATATTTATCAAACTAAACAAAATTCCAATTCATATGGAACAATAAAAGATGAAAATTCAAAAAAAAAAGAAGAAGAAATCAGAGAAGAAAAAAATGAGGATGATGAAGGGAAATCAGAACCACCAACCATTATCATTGTATGCAGTGTAGTTACGTGTGGTTTAGCCTGGTTTATGTACAAAACTTGTATTGATCAATAAAGATTTCATATAAAGATTATAAAAATATAATTATATTATATATGTTTAGGTATACAAATCCATTAATAAGAGCATTAAAAATAAAACAAATATACAGATTTAATAAAATTAAAAATAATAATAAGACTAAATCTGTAAAAAAAGAAAAAGAAAAAGAGTATGAAAATTATAAAATGATTAAGAGAAGTTGGGTTATAGGTGATGAAGAAAAGATTAAAACAACATGGGCAGTTAAATAATTTACTAAATATAAAATATTTAAAATAATAAATATTTTATATATTATAAAATGAGTCTAGAATCAAATAAAAATATATGCAATGAATATTTTTCTGATCCATTTGTCGGAGTTTATGATAATATTATAAATGATGAAGAATGTAACCACTTTATTAAAATTTCTAAAAAAAACTTAAAAAGAGCGCTTGTAAGTGATAATAATAGTGGTTATATTTCAAAAGGTAGAACAGGTAGTAATACATGGATAAGTCATAATTTTGATGAAATTACTAAAAAGGTTGGGGAAAGAATAGCTAAAATTGTTGGGTTACCATTAGAAAATGCAGAAAGTTTTCAAATAATTCATTACGATAAAGAACAAGAATATAAAAATCATTATGATAGCTGGGTACATGATAATTCTGAGAAAACATTAAGATGTATGAAATGGGGTGGAGCCAGATTAAAGACTGCACTATGTTATTTAAATGATGTTAAAGAAGGTGGTGGCACTAAAATGACAAAACTAAACAAAATAATTAAAGCTAAAAAAGGGAGATTATTGGTATTTGAAAATACATATAAAAATAATCATAATAGACATCCATTATCTGAGCATGCAGGTATGCCTGTTATTGATGGTGAAAAATATGCATTTAATTTATGGTTTAAAGAATGTAATAGTAAACTATTATATTCTAAATTTAATCCTAATTATTATAAAAATAAGAATACAATAAAAATAAAGAGTATAGATACATCAGCAAATGATTCAACTAGTAATCCAGTAGATGAACCAACTTGTAAAAATATGTATAATCATATAAAATCCAATGATAATAATAATAAATATCTTCAAATTGGTGATTTTTTTCCATTTATTAAAATAGGTAATAAACATATTCATAATTTAGTTAATGATAAATTTACATTAATAGTTAATTCCTATAAAAAAATTAATAATATATCAGAGTTATCAACTAAATTTAATATTATTTTAAGAAAAAAAGATGATAATGTATTTAATATTATTCCTGATTTAAATGATAAAATGTATATTTTATTATTATCACCAAATCGTAGAATAAAAGATATTATTTATGATGAAAATGAACTATTAAAATTAGATTTATCAAAATACATAGAATCATATAATTTTCCATTTATAAAAATTAATAATGCATTGGATGATGAATTATTGAACGATATTAAAAAATATTATTTTAATAAAAAAAATAAAGGAGAAATAATATCTCATAAACATTCAACTAAGGATAGATTACATGTTCATCCTGATTTAGAATTAACAAAAAGAATTGATAATAAGTTATCAAGATCAGTTTTACCAGAATTAAGAAAAATATTCTATTTTGATGCAAAATATAGAGAAGATTATAAAATATGCTCTTATGATTCTGAAACATCTGGTAGATTTCATTCACATAGAGATACACCATCGCCATATCAACATAGAAAATACGCGATGTCTCTTATATTAAATGATGATTATGAAGGTGGCGAATTATATTTATCAGAATATAATATGAAAATTAAACCAAAATCGAACACTGCAATTATATTTCCAGGAATATCTTCTCATCAAGTATTAGAAGTTAAAAAAGGTTGTAGAATGGCAATTATTACTTTTTTTACATCAGGTTTAAAAGAAAGATATAAAATGAAATCACATTTTTTTAATGAAAATAATATTGTTTATAGTGATATTTACCCTTTATGATCCTAGTCATACAAGAACGCTACATGTCTTTAATTAAAGTCAATAAGTTTATATTGTATGTATTTTATATTTTTATATTTTATATTTTAAATGTCTAAAATTTTCATATCAATAGCATGTTTTATGGATAAAGATATAGTTAATACAATAGAAGACTGTTTAAATAAAGCCAGGTTTCCTGATAATATAGTATTTGGCATATGTTTACAATCAGAAGATAGTGATAATTATTTAGATAAATATAAAGATAATAATCAATTTAAAATTAAACATATTAATTGGTCACAAGCAAGAGGTCCAGCTTATGCAAGAGGTATTATATATGATATGTTCACTGATGAAGACTATTTTTTTCAAATAGATTGTCATACTAGATTTTATCATAAATGGGACGAAAATATAATTGCATGTTTTAATGAATGTAAAAAAATCAGTAAAAAAGTCATTATTTCACATTATCCTGTAAATATTAATGATATAGGTAAAAAAGATGATGTTATTGTAAATATTAGTTCTGTAAGATGTATTAATATTAATATGGGAGTAAAAACTCATGGAAGATTCGTGAATCTATCATCATGTCCTATGAAATCTTGGGGTATATCTGCTGCTATGCTTTTTTTTGATAAAGAAGCATATCACGAGATACCTTTTGATAAAAATATATATTATGGGTTACAATTTGAAGAACAGGTAGTTTTAGCAGCCAGATATTGGACTAGTGGGTATGACATATTTACACCTAGTAAACATATAATAGCAACAGAATATATAACAAATAGAAAAAGACAAAAAAGGAGTGTTCCACATATTCAGAATCTAAAAAAAGAAACTTATGATAGATTATGTCATATAATGAAACTTAAATATATACCTGAATATAAAGATTTACCTGATAGTAAATTAGGAGAAGAAAGATCAATTGAAGATTATTACAAAATGTTAAATATATATGATAAAATAAAAGAAACTTTTCCAGATAATTATTTAAATGATGAAAACTCTTATATTTTTTATTATGATAATAAATTATTAAAATTTAATTATATAGAAGGTGATTGGATATCAAAAAGTTGGGAAAAAAAAGAATTTTATGAATTAAAGTTACTTGAAAAAATTAGATATTTAAATATAAAAGGTGTATATATAGATGTTGGTGCACATCATGGTAATCATTCAATATACTTTGATAAATTTTGTAAATCAAAAAAAGTAATAAGCATAGAAGGAAATCCTCATAATTTCAAATATTTAAAACAAAATATAAATAACAATTGTACAAATGTTATTTTACATAATATAATTGTTAATGATAATCCAGGAGAAACTCTATACATGCAATATAGTAGATGTAATACTGGTAATAGTCGTGTTATAAAAAATAAAAATAATAATTGTTGTAAAAATACTTCTAATTCATTAGATAATTTACTTATTAATGAGAAAAACATCAGTTTAATTAAGCTTGATATTAAAAATTATGAATATTATGCATTGTTGGGTGCAGTGAATGTTATAGAAAAACATAAACCTATTATAATCATAGAATTACATAAAAATAACCCCTTTTATGAAAAAATAATTAATTTTCTAACCGAGAGAAATTATGTTTCTGATAATATTAGCTTAGCTACAAGCCCAACATTTATTTATACTTATAAATGTTAAATTTCATATTTGGATAAGATTGATTTTTATACAAATATAATTTATTACTAATATTTTATTTAAACATTTAACCTTGAATCTAATAATGTTGGGTCTTTTACCATTGTTGTTAATTTAAAAGTATAACTTAATTGCTTACTGTGCTGTATTAAAAACATATCTGATTCTTGAATATAACTAATATCTTCTAAATTATAACCAAATGTTTCAACAACAAAATCCTGCTTTGATAATACATCTATAACATGTACACCTCCTTTATAATTAATACTGGATCTATTTTCATTTAGAACACCATTATAGTCCTTTTCATAGTATGATAATTCTACAATTTCAACATCTTTATCAATTTGATGAGTATTTTTCTTTTTAATATATTCAAGATTTACTGTTGTACCATTATTAGAAAAACCCTTTACAACATATTTACAACTTTTTTTAATTGAATTATCAATATATTTTATATCAATTATATTGCTAATTTTCATAATTTGTTGTAAATTTAAATCATCTGCTAAGTATAGATTGTCTTCTTGATTATTCATACCATTTATTAAAACAGTAATTGATAAATCAATTGATTTAATTTCTTCTTCATTTTTATTAAGATTAATATCATAATCTATCTTATCTAGATTAAATTTTATTTTATTTTCTAAATTACAAGTATTTGTATTGAATATATATATTAAATCACCTGGACTTAATCCATGGCCTTCAATAATATTTACATTTTTATCATCTAAGCATATAACATCTTGATAATCGGGATGTTCACATAAAACTGTAATTTTATAATAATTTCTTTTCTTTTTATAACATCCTGGGTTGAGTTCCTCATCATGTATATGTGATGGATTTTCATCATCATCTAATGTTGATAAATCAGAATGTTTTTCATTTAAATATTCTAACTTATTTTCATATTTAGTTACCTTCTTAATATGTATTTTATCTTGTCCAAAATCAAATAATATATTATTAAATTTCCTTATTGATAATGTCAACGAATTTATTTTACCAAGTGTTGTTGGATCATATTCATATATTTCATTTTCTCCATAAGTTCTTAATTTTAAGAAATTAGTCATTAAACCAAAATCACCATCATATACTAATTTTGCTAATGATGATGAGTTCGCTAAATTTGTACCTTCATATGGTGATTCAAGTTCATCTACCTTAAGTAATACATATGGTTCATCTAAAATACTAATACTTATTCCCGTATTATTTGTATAAATAGGTCCAAATCTTCCAGAATTAAAATTAGTATTATATTCGTGTCTTCCATTATTAAATAAGAATGGTGTATCACCACCAACATAGGTTTTAACATTAGGAACAATTGCTTGTGTACATTTAACTGATTTAACATTATCAAATGTTCTAGAAATATATGCACCTTTATTATTACCAGAAATTCTTATTTTACCCTCATATATTACATGATTTTTAAAATATTCATCTTTTGTTAATTTATTATTCATTTTAGTACCATCTGTTAATATTTTATGATTTATACTATCACTTGGTGGTGCAAATGCAACTTTAAAATAATTTGGATTTGGATACTTAACAAAATCTCTATTTATAGAATCAACTGTAATATAAAATACCTTTTCTTTTAAAATATTTTTAGGTGGTAATATAACTGGATAAACACTATCTATATTATTTTTAGATTCATTAATTTTTTCTAATTCTTTTAACATTTCTTCATTTTTTTTATTAAAAATTTCATGCTGATTATATACTTCTTTTTTTTCATTTATAATTTTATCATTTCTTTTTGTTGATATTGATATGTTAAAATCTTCAACAACTGGATTTATATTTTTATCTGGTATTATTTTTTCTAAATTTTCTTTATTATTATTAACTTCTGTATTTTCAGTTTCAATTATTTTAACTTTATCATTTAATTTATTATTTATTTGTTCATATTCCTCTAAACTTTTGGTTATATTTGAATAATTTTCAACTAAATTACTATTTTGTTGATTAATATTTGTTAAATTATTACTTTTTTCAAAAAATTCATTTATCTGGCTTTTTGGTTTTTGATTAAGTTCTAATCCTCTTTCCTGTAATACTTGTTCAAAACTCTGCATTGATTGATTACTAAAATTATTTACATTTTGTGTCATTTTTTGTGGATTTAGTTCATCAGGTATTTGATCCTCTCTCATTGAATGCATTTGAGAATATGCCTCTTCAAGATCGCCTGTTTGACCAGTCATTTGTGGTGGTTCTAATACAGGATCAAATTGTTCATTGGGCATACCTGTATTATCAAATGTATAATTTTGGTATCCATTTCTAGCTTGTTCTTGTTCTTGGAAATATTTATTAATATTATTATTTTTATAGGTATTTTGATTATTTTGATTGTTAATATTTTTACTTATTTCAGGTAAACAAACATTCAAAACTTTTTTATTCATTAATTCTATATATTTATTTAGAGACATACCATTTGGTGGTTCATTAGAAACATTTGATCTCACATAATCCATTGTAAGATACAACTGTTGATTAAATTTTTCACCAATATTTATATTAAATTCGTCATTTATAGCCTTTTGTAACACATTTTGTAATAAAACAAAATTATTTTTTGAGAAAAATATATTATCCATTATATATATTTAATATATATTTATAATGAGTTTATAAACTATAAATAAAAATAATTTATTTATATAAAATATAATGAATAATAGATTACATTCTAATTTTCCAGAATCGATTAATCATAAAATTCCAAAAACAAAAGTTAATTATCAAGATTTAATTTTAGAACCACCTAAACCAAATATTAAAACTAAAAAAGACAGTTTACGTTTTGTTATTGATAGTAGAGATAGAGATTATCAAAAATATCCAAATCCAAATAACTATGTAATAGACTTTACTAATGAGGTTACAAATGTAACTTCTATTGAATTAGTTAAAGGCTATGTACCAAACAGTCAATATGTTATTAATAATACTAATAATACTCTACATTATCAATATGAAGGTGAATGTTGTATTAATAGTAAAAAATTAGAAAATGGTAATTATACTATTGAAGATTTACAAGAGGCATTAAATGATAAATTTGAAAACATGTTATACTTTGAATATACTGAAATAAAAAAGAAATATAAAATTACTAATTTA
>MDTC01094647.1_pt1 | contig 16651 bp, 12 predicted proteins | sample 811181 | NCBI WGS metagenome assembly MDTC01 (sample SAMN05326644, study PRJNA326480) | marine metagenome | isolation source: seawater | place: Pacific Ocean: North | collected 2011 | reverse complement strand
GGAGCTGGCGGGCAAAGCCCGTCTGAGGGGGTCTTGCATCGCTCCCCTTGCCAACGAAGTTGAATAGCAGGGGGAGCTGGACGACCGTAGGTCGGACTGAGGGGGTTATTCCTTCTTCCTTGGGCTGATTTGCTTCGTATTCATCGTAAAAAAAAGGTGTGTTTGTGCGATGAGGTGGGACTTTGACTCCCGCCGCAATTCAGATCAATGCGAAGCCTTAGAGGCGAGCGTACCCTCTCTATAGCACCGGGTTTGAACCCGGTGGTACCAACCAAACGAATCCCTCTATCCAATCATTCAAGCCATGATCCTGTCTCCAGAAACGTTCGTTGAAAGACATGAATGGCGATGTTGGGCGAAGCCTCTCTGATGGCTTCTTGCTCTCTTCTTTTTTTGACTTCGTTGATCTTTGCCATTGTCGTTCCTACCTTTGGTTTACTTTTTTGTGTTCTTTTTCACCCAACAACCTAGAAAATGTGGAGCATTTCATGTACATCACGCCCTTGTATGCAGCGTTACTATCGCTTGTGTTTGTCGTCTTGAGTTTTCGTGTGATATTGCTGAGACAGAAGTTAGAGGTGGGAATTGGCGATGGTGGAGATAAGCGCCTTTTGCGTGCAACGAGAGTTCATGGGAACTTCGCTGAATACGTGCCTTTGGCGTTGTTGTTGCTCTTTTTGCTCGAATGCCAAACAAAGACGACGTTATGGGTGCATATTGGAGGTTCTGTTTTGTTGGCTGGACGATTGTTGCACGCATATGGGGTCAGCCAAGTGAAGGAGGATCTTAGATTGCGCGTGACTGGGATGGCGATGAATTTTTGCGTGATTGTCGGCTTGAGCGTTGGGTTACTCTTGACATATGTTTTGTAGGGGCGACCTTATGGTCGAATGAGGCAGTCGAGGGGATTCTCGCGTAGATCGGAGGTGTCATATCCAGCACCCTTGAGGAGCGATGCGAGGATATTTTGTGGATTGATGAAGGTCCCACCAGTCGTCATCGTCGCGCCCGTTCTAGGGTTGACCATGTAGCCAGACATACCAACATCGGCAGTTTTTCCGATCACTGTCTTGTGAGGAACACCAGCTCCGAGGAGCAAACAGCTTGAGATCAAGAAGTGGTCACGACCATCTTTGCTGTTGATCTTGGGTGTGCGCGCGAACTCACTGAAACAAACGATGGTCGTGTTGTCGATCAACATTTTGCCCTGAAGTGGTCCACTTGTTGCCGGATGAGGTGTTGTTTTGAGATCTTGCACCAACGTCGCGAGGGCTTTCCAACCTTCGTATTGGATGTTGGTTTGATCGTCGGCCCAGTTGTTGACGTGTGTATCCAAGCCTCTCGCTAACTCGATGGTCACACACTGTGCGAGCTGGTGTTTGACCGCCTGGTAAGCGAGCGCGGCCTGTGCTGCGGGGCTAGTCGACGAAGTGATCCCGTATCTTTTGGCGATCGTCTTCATCGCAGCATCTTTGGTGTTCAAGAAGTCGAAGTACTTACCAAGATCACTCTTGACGAGTGAGGAGGCCTTCTTTTGTGCTGTTTGGACGAGCGCCAACATACCATCTTCGTCGAGGACTGTGGGGTCACAGTTCTTGGATGCGATGCGGTAATCATCGAGCAGCTTTTGATACTCACTTTTGAGGGCATCAGGACCTTTTTGGAGCGTCTTCAACAAGTCGTTTGTGCTCGTGGCTTTCAAACCTGTCGCGAAGGAGGGGAGGTTTTTGTTGTACGTCTCGACGCGAAGGACGAGGTTGGGGATCTCGTAACTGCCTTCACCTTCTTGTGCGACGATACGCGTCCCCCAAGATGAACCTTTGGCTGCCAATCCAGCGGGCATTTCACCAGTGATGAAGTAGCGACGACCGATATCATGTGCGACTGTATCCATCATCACACCGCGCACGACACATCCTACATCCATGTGTTTGACCATGGGCGCCATCGCAGGACCAATGGTCAGCGCGTTGTTGATCTTGAAGTTGTTTTTGTTGATCGCCACACCATCATTGAATTTCGCCGGGAGCATGTTGTATCCAAGCTGTGTTTGGTAATTCTTGATGGATGTTGTTGAGTCGGTGAACTTCTTGGGATCACGAGGGTCGAGTGAGAGCAATTGATCCCACCCACCGTTGAAGTAACAAAAGATAAAGTTACGAGGGTAGGGATTGGTCGCTGCGATCAGTGGTCTGTTCCACGGTCCCATGAGCATGGTGCCTGTGGTCGCGAGACCCATTGTCTTCAAGAAAGCACGTCTGTTGTGTTGCATGATAGGCTCCTCTCTTGCTCAGTAAATGAAAAACTCAGGGGAAGTGATTGTTGCAATACAAACGAGTTCCCAGGCTTTGTCTGTTGCCTGAGCAGTGTTGAGTCCTTTTTTCTTCGCGGCCGCCAACACTTTGTTGTACAGATCGCGCAATTGCTGGATCTCTGCGGTCGATGAGTCTGCGACAAAGACACCGTGGAACTTCAGACGAATGAAGCGAAGTGCTTTGTTGACGTCACTGCCAAACCGCGCAAAATCTCTTGCGCTCTCGGCTTTTTTGGCATCCGCTGGGATGACCTTTTTGCAGACGTTGGTCGCCATGTCATCCATCAACTTCATGAACAACTTGGTAACTTCGTTGTTGTTCTTTGTGACTTCGATGTAGTCAGCTTTTCCGAGTGTCAGAGAGAGCTGATCAAACATATTGCGGTTGGCGTTGTCCGTCCAGGTGATGCCGCCAAACAGGTAGGGGATGGTGGCTTTCAGTTTATCGAGGCTCATGCGACGCGCTGTACGGCTCAAGAAGACTTGCAGAGGTGCGTTTTTGGGCTTCTGTGCTGTCGCAGGTGTCCAGTGGTTGGTGAAGGGTTTGGGGGGCACTTCCTTCACGGATGGGTTGTTGTATGGGAAGAACGAGGGTTTTTTCTCGTTGTCTTCGATGCTCACGGGGGTTGTGGTGCCCGTTTTGCTCGTGTTGCTCGTGTCTGTGTCGTTTGGTGTATCGACATTGTCACAGGCTGAGAACATTGACAAAGCCGCGATCAACGCGAAGGAACATAGCCATTTATTCTGTCTCATCATCTTCTTTCCTTTGCGCTTAAGGTTGTACTGTTTCGAAGCCACGGCGATACTCTTCACTTTTTACGATGGCTTTGACGAGTTGTCGAATGTTGTATTGTTTGTTCTTGAATGTTGTGACGAGTCCATTGAGGACGTGTGTTTGTTGCTTTTGAATGTCTGAGCCGACGAACCAACTCCACATGTTCTTCACACCACAAGAGGCGATTTTGTCGTTCGCGATGTCTCTTTTGGCGAGAGCTGTTGGGCCATTGGCGATGTTGCTTTCCCATGATTTAGGAGCGAAGACATACGCGAGCAACTTGCCTCTGTACTTTTCTTCTTTGGTGTGACCTGGATTGAGCATGTAAAGAGTGCGACAGTAGCCCGGGTTGCCCGTCTTTGTTACGGAGGTATCGCACTTTTTGTTATACGCGGGGAAGGCTGTGGGGTTGAGAGGGAACCATGCGTTCTCTTGCCAACGTCCCCAGTGTGCGGCTTCTGGTTCAATCGTCTGGTGGCAGCTTTTGCAACCACAACGCTGTGTTAGATCGGGTTCGTTGTGACAGGCATCTGTGGGATCCGGCAGTCCCCCTGGAGGAGGTGAGAAGTATTGACAAAGGAATGCGTTGTGATAGCGGTGCAGTCGACCTCTATTTGTTGCATACTTCAAGGTAAAGAAGGGGAGCGTCAAGATTCCGGCAGAACGTGCGGGCATTGTAAATGACTTCCAGACTTTGGGTCTGTAATAAGGGACGGAGGGAACAGTCACTTCTTTGCTTGAGGCTATATCAATACGTGTTTTGGTTCCTGCTGATTCGCGGTATACGTGGGATAGCGGGCCATTCACTTCGGCTTTTTGTCCGAGGAGAATATCTGTGTATGGTTTGTCATTTTCGATGACATCGTCGATGAATCGGAGAGATTGTTCCATCATAGATTCAAGGATCTCTGTGCGCATCGTTTTCCATGTGCTGATGCCTGAGTTTGCTTCTCCTGCACGAACACACCACTTAAGCTCTGGGCCACATCCACAGTATACCCGGTTATATCGTCCTCGATCGTGGGATGATTTGGACAAATCGCAGTTGTACGTCGCCTTTCCGATGGTGATGTTCTTGTGTGTGTAAGCGACCTGACCACAGACCCGCCATGTTCGCGTGCTGTCTTCATCCCAAAATGGGTGCACTTCGACATAGCCTTCTTGAGCGATGACTTGTGTGCCGCCGCTTCGATCTTTGGCGAGGTCGATACAAGGTTTGTATGTGTTTGTTCCTTGGAGCTTGCATAGCAGTTGGCCGCTCGTGTTGTACTTTGCTTTTTCGTTTGCGAGGCAACCGATATTGGCCCCTCTCATCAACAGTCTTGTTGGGATATTGCGACGGTCAATGATGATCCAAGAGGTATCTTTTGCCTTTGCATAAGCACCGCTGTTGGTCAGCTTGATGTAGTTGATCACATGAACAGCTTGTGTCAGGCTGAGATCATTGATGTTGAGTGTCAACAGATCCTGGAAGAACGAGCGCATTTGTTGCGTAAAGGCGTTGCTCTTGAGCATGCTGTCGATCACCGCGTCAGTGACGTGACCACTGTTATAGGTATCGAGTTGCTCTTTGTAAGAGGGGAGTCGTCCGCGAAGGTCGAGGCTCAAGCGACGAAGGTATTTGATCGCTGCTTGCTTTTTTTCGCTCGCGACGTTTTGAGGTTTGCACACCTGTGCGTTTGAAGTCTGTATGAATGAAAGAGTGAGAAACCCAATTAACACGAGATGAATGGTCTTGTTCATCATCTTGGCTCCAATGAAAGGGTGGAAGTCTTTCTGTCTCATTAAGGTTTAAATCCTCCGGCTTTCCAGCCTTTGAAGACGTTGATTTCGTTCACAGGAACCTGCCCTGCGTCTTTGGGCATCCAACCTGTTGTTCTCTCCATCGCGCGGATCATCGCGTCGATGGAGGCTTTGATATCAGCGAGTTTGCTCAAGTTCGGAGAAGGTGTGCCTGTCGAGTGACATCGAATACAATGTTTCTTGATGAGGGGCTCAACATCCTTGGCATAGCCTGGATAGACAGGGGCTGTCCCACCGAACTTGACGAGTTTTGTGCCATCCGAGAGCCACATGTTCCCATCAGGAGTGCTTGTGGCAGCCATAACATTTGTGATTCCCCCTGGAATGGCGAGGCTTTGTGCATCTTTTTCAGTCAAAGTGAACAATTGCGTGTTGGTGATCGACCACGTCTCCTCCGTCTTCTGTTGGAAGAGTATGTGTGTGATCTTCATCGTCTCGATCGTCTTATCACTTGTGTCTGGCTTCAGGCGGAACATCCACCAAGCTGCGTTTGTACCGTTTTCTTTTCGAAGGTTGAGTGTTTTCTTGTCGTCAAAGCCCCAAAAGTCGACACCTGCTTCTTTAGAAGGTGTCATCGCTGAGAGTGTCAGTCCTTCGCCTTTGAAAGAGCGCAATGTCCATGTCCCACCTGACTGTTGCAAGGCGGAGTACGCGCCGCTTCCATCGCGAATCAGTAGAAGTTTCTTGGAGGGCATGTAGAGGAGCCCTGTGATATCACTGATACTCTTAAACTGTTGGAGGTTGTCTGTGTCATATAACCAAAGGGAGTCTTTTGTACCGATCCAGAAGGAGTTTTGGTCTCTCTCTGCGAGGGCTGTGATGTCGCTCCCGTCCAGGTTTCTGTAGAATTGTGTCGGAGAAAAGTCGGTCCCATCCCACAAGAAGATTTGTTTGGCATGTGCGACGACGATCTCTGTGTTTTTCCATGAAGCGATCCCTACGACGGGGCGATTGTCGACACGAGTCATGACGTTCTTTTTATTGGCGTTTGTGAAGACCTTGTAGAAGCCATTTTCTGTTCCTAGTACAGTTGTCGCGCCCGCGTGGATGGTCATATGGAAGGTCTTAACCTTGGCGAGCGCTGTTGGGAGCGCCCACTCTTCTGTGCCGTAGCTGATCGTTTGGAAAGAAGCGGGGGTGAGGACTTGTTGCCGGATGATGACCTCACCTGGGAGCTCTTCTGGGTTGACTGTGTCAACGGATGGTCCTTCAGGGACGGTGTCTGGCTGAGGGGCTTCTGTACCTGCATCGCCTGTGATCTCGTCCGTCTTTTCAGGGGAAGGCTCTGTCGCTTTTTCTGTGACTTGTTCTTTGATGTCTTCAGTGCGTTTGATGTTCTCTGATTGAGTGGATTCGGTGGTGTCTTTTTCCTGCCCTGGTACGGGAGAACAAGCGAGGAGCGTTGTTGCGAGTAAAGCGTACGCCCAATACAGTTTGGATGTGGGAAGCATCAGGCTCATTCATGGACCTCCAGACAAAGTGATGCAGATGGTTTGTGTCTCATGAGGTTATGTCATGAGACAATTCAGCGCTTCACAACGGGAATGATCCAGCCCTTCAAAAATGTATCTCTCCAAACACATTTTTTTTCAGTGTGCGTGTGGATATTGGGTAAGTCTTTTCAGTGTAAGGGTTTTGTATGTGAGGGGCGGCGTGTTTTTTGTGAAAGGATCAGGGAGAGTACACGAAGACGACGTTGTTGTCTGCGTCGCTGATGTAGAGTTTGCCATCGCGCCACAAGAGCCCTGATATGGACTGGAATGTTACCTTGGTTGTGGTGCCTGTTTGGTAGCCTGCCGTTTTGGGCGTCCCAATGAACGTGGTTGTGTTTCCTTTTGCGTCGATTTTGCGGATGACTCTGTTGCCTTCGTCGGCGATAAAGATATTGTCGTGGCTGTCCACGGCAATTCCCACAGGATTTTCGAACTCTGCTTTGAGCATCGGGCCGTTGGCATGTCCTGCGCGTCCAGTACCGGCAATTGTCGTGACATCGCCTGCTAATGTGACCTTCCGGATGATATGGTTTCCATAGTCTGCGACGAGGATGTTGCCCTGACCATCGAAGGCCATACCTCTAGGGGATTGAAAGGATGCCTTGCTACCGGTTCCGTCATTGTGACCGCTTTTACCGGGAGTACCAGCGAGGAGTTTGTCTTGTCCTTGTGTGTTGATGACGCGGATGATGTGGTTTCCTGTATCAGCGATATATAAGTTGCCATTTTTGTCGCAGAGCATGGACGAGGGGTTTCTGTATTTGGCGTCTTTTGCTGCACCATGTCTGAGGCCCGGAAGTGAGCCAGCGACTGTCTCAATACGCTGTGTGTTGAGGTTGATGCTTTTGATCTTGTGGTTGTTAAACTCTGAAAAGTAAATGATTCCGAGAGCACCAGAGCTTTGTGGTGGGCAAAGTTGTATCCCGTGGGGTGTGGTGAGCTGACTCCTGGACAATGAATTGTCAATGTCGCCAGGCTTTGAACCCGCAAAGAGCTTCGTGAGCACGTTGTTGCCGAACAAAAAGCTCCGGATCAATCCATGTTTGGGTTCGGTGAGAAGTATCTCTTTGTTGTGGACGATCATCGCCGTTGGACTTGTCGGTTGGATCTCAAAAGCCCTGGAGGTTCTTCCTTGTTGATGAGGAATCCCGACGAGTGTTGTGACTTTGTTCTCTGTGAGTGAGAGCACCCTGATAGCGTGGTTGCCTTTGTCGTAAATGTAGAGGCGATTGCGTCCGTCAATCGCAATGTCACCAATGTTCGTGAGTATGGCAGGCTCAATTTTCCCATCTTTTTTCGTCGGACCATCGCGAAAACCGGGGGTTTTTCTTACCAGTACAGGCTCACCAGCGATCGTCGAGACGTTTCCTTGTGGATCGACTTTTCGGATGATACCAAAGGCGTAATTGTCAGCGAGGTAGATATTGTCATGAAGATCAACCGCGATACCCGCAAGTGTTCCAAATTTTGCTGTCACAAGAGGACCGTCTTGGTAACCTGGCCCCAATTTTCCTGCGAGGGTGCTTACAGTGCCTGTCTGCGTGACTTTGCGTAGGTATCGGTTATTGTCGATGACATAGATAACATCGTGTTTGTCGATAGTGATGTGTGTGATCCTCTGGAATGATGCGATATTGCTAGGACCATCACTGACTGTGTTCCCACCAACTGAGCCTACAAGCGTTGACACTGTTGGGAGTGGTCTTGATGATATCTTGCGAATCATCTTCCCTGCGATCGTAACGACGTACAACGCGCCTTTACTGTCTTCAATGAGAGCTGTTGGTTGGTTAAATGTCGCCTTTTTGAGATCGCCGTTTGCGTTCCCTTTGAGCCCTGGTGTGCCTGCAAATGTTTCGATGTATCCATTTTTGTCGATACGTCTGATCGTATGGATCCCTCTCTCTGTCACATAGACATACCCATCCCTGCTTACGTGGATGCTGGCGGGGTTGTTCAATCCTCCGGTGTCTTTTGGGCCGTCCTTGCTGCTGCGCGTCAGTAATCCTGCGAACTTCTCGATATATCCGTCTCGGCGTATTTTTTGGACAAAGAATTGGTTTTCGAAGATCAGGTAGAGGACACCGAGCGGACTTGCTGTGAATGTCCGGATGGGAAACAGACCCGTTTCTGAGGCTGGACTTTCGACAAAGAGTGGGCGTGTGAAGGGACGAACACAACCTTTGACGTTTTCATCGATCAAACCGTCACAGTCGTCGTCAAGTCCGTTGCATGTTTCTTGTTTGGCACCAACATTGTCCGCTTTGCAAATGCCCCATTCACCGTTTGTACATCTTCTGAGACCTCGTGCACAGACACCTTTTTGGCCACTGACGGCACATCGTTGTGTTTTACCTTCTTCCTCTTTTTTGCATGGATGTTCAGGGCAACCTTCGTCGACATATCCGTTGCAATTGTCGTCTCGCTCATTACATGTTTCACGGTCTTTGGAGAGGCATTTGCCCTGGCAACATGTCTGTGATTCTTTGCAAATATTTCCACACTGTCCACAGTTGTTTTGATCATTTTGTGTATCAACACATGCAGCTCCACAGCGTGTCTTTGGCGCGCAAGTATCGGGTTCGGGAGGGCTCTCTTTGGTGCGCTCTGGAGGTCTTGTCTCAGCTTCATGGTCTGGTATGAGAAGCTCTATCGTTGCTTCTGTGCTTGCGTCTTCGTATACCTCTGACTTCGGTTCAGGTGAGGCCGCTTTGCATATTCCCTTTATGCACAACAGGTTGGAAGGACAATCCTCGATCTCTTCGCATTCATAGCCGTAGAGTTCACTACAAGCCGGGATGAGTAGGATGAGCAGGATGAGTAAAAATCGCACGATGTGTTTGCGTTTGTGTTGGGGGGCTGTTGCTTGCATTGGGAAGCTCATGTCATCACCTTGCGTGTGTAGTCTTGGAGACTATATCACGGTTGGTATACCAAGACGATACCATTGTGTGAATCGCTGATGAATAGTTTTTGATTATGCCACCAAACCCCTGCAATGTCGTTAAATTGCACACTCTCTGTCGGGCCTGTTTTGTATCCACTGTCGTTGGCTTTGCCGATGAAGGTTGTGACGACTCCCTTTGGTGTTATTTTTCTGACGACATGGTTTCCTGTATCTGCGACGTAAATGTTACCTTGTTGGTCAACAGTGAGGTCAGTGGGGTTGTTAAATTTGGCTTGCGATCCAATCGCGTTTACATAGCCTCTCTCACCTGAACCTGCAATTGTCTGAACCTTACCTTCTAGAGTCACTCTCCGGATCGAGTGGTTTCCCGAATCAGCAATGAGGATATTGCCAGCTCGATCAAAGGTGAGTCCGCGAGGTTGATTGAAGGATGCTTGCCTTCTTGTTCCGTCTTTCTTTCCTGGACTCTTTGGAGAGCCGACAAAGACGCTGTCCATATCTTGTGTGTCTATGACACGAATGATGTGGTTTGCTGTGTCAGAAATGTACAGGTTGCCTTTTGGATCGCAGAGTACAGAGGTTGGAGCATTGTACTTTGCGGTCTCTACGGCACCTACTTGGAAGCCCTTGGTTTTTCCTCCGAGTGTTGAGATGATCCCAGCAGTTGGATCTATTTCTTTGATCTTGCTGTTCTGCGTGTCGACGACATAGAGCCTGCCGGCTCTTTTACCTGCAAGGCACACATCGATATCGTAGGGCATATTCATCTGACTTACGGAGAGTTTATCGTCCCTATCTCCAATCTGTGTACCCGCATATACTTTGCTCGTGAAAGGTTTGGTAAGTGAGTATGAACGAATGTAATGGCTGTTTGGCTCAGTTGTATATAAAACATTGCTGTGTACGAGCATTGAAGCAGGACCGAAAGGTTGCGTCTTGTAGTTCCGGGTCGTTTTTTGTTCTTCCTCTTCTTGGGGTGAGCCTACAATCGTTGTGACTTTATTTTCGTCAAGTGAAAGCATCCTGAGCGCGCGATTGCCTTTGTCGTAAACATAGAGGTGATTGCGTCCATCAAGTGCGATGTCGCTGAGAGTACTAAACACCGCTCGTTTCGTTATGTTTGTGGTGGTGCCATCGCCATCCTGAAATCCAGGTGTCTTCCTGATAAGTGCTTTCTCACCTGCTAATGTTGTGACATTGTTTTTTTTGTCGATTTTCCGAATCGCGCCAAAGACATTGTTATCTGAGAGGTAGATGTTGTTACTGCTGTCGATTGCGAGGCCTGCCAATTTCCCGAACGTTGCCTCATGGAGAGGACCATCTGTGTGTTTTTTGTGACTCGGATGAATGAGCGTTTCGACGCTTCCATTTTGTGTAATTTTGCGTAATTTGGTTTCGTCATCGATTACGTACAATTGATCATGGGTGTCCAATGCAATGTGAGTGATCCGACTGAACGTTGCTTTTTCTTTGCCGCCATCTGTGGCTTCGGCAGAACCAAGACGACCCACAAAACGCGACACTGTTGTGGGGGCTCCGAATGCAATTTTGCGGATCAATTTTCCACGATTTGTTACAACGTAGAGGTTTCCTTGACTATCCTCAGCGATCGCAGAAGGCGTATCAAATGTAGCCGTTTGCAAATCCCCATCGTCTTCACCGGGCGTCCCTAGAGTACCTGCAAAAGTCTTAACGTTTCCGTTTGTGTCAATACGTCTTATGATGTGGAGTTGGCTCTCTGTGATGTAGATGTAGCCACTTTTACTGACATGAATGTCACTTGGTGTGGATTGCTCCGTTCCCAAGTCTGCAAATTTTTCGAGATACAGATCTGTGCGTAGTCTTTGGATAAAGAGTTGCTTTTCAAAGATCATGTAGATAACACCGAGAGGATCCGCGGCGATTCCTTTGACGCGAAACAAGCCTGTTTCTGAGGCTGGACTTTGGATGAGGATAGGGCGTGTGAAGGGACGAACGCAGTCCTTGGCGTCTTCATCGATCAAGCCATCACAGTCGTCGTCAAGTCCGTTGCATGTTTCTTGTTTAGCACCAACGTTGTCTGCTTTACAAATACCCCACTCACCGTTTGTACAGGTCCTGAGACCTTGCGCACAGACACCTTTTTGGCCACTGACGGCACATCGTTGTGTTTTGCCTTCTTCCTCTTTTTTGCATGGATGTTCAGGGCAGCCTTTATCGACGTATCCGTCACAGTCGTCATCGATTCCATTGCACTCTTTTTTTTTGATAGGGACACATTTACCATGACAACAAGTACTCTCTTTACTGCAAGCATGGCCACACTGTCCACAATGTCCATCGGATCTGTCGAGGTCCACGCAGAGACCATCACAGTAGTCTTTTTCTTTGCACTCCTGAGCGATCGGCTGACATATCCCTTTGTCACAGAATGTCAGGGAAGGGCAGTCTGTATCGATTTCGCACTCGTATCCGTAGAGCTCACTACAAGCAGGGATGAGCAGAACAAATGTGAGGAGGAGTAGCAGTCGCATAACGCGTGTGTGATGGTGTTGTGGGTCTGTAAATAGGGTTGAGAAGCTCATGTCTTGGTGTTGGCGTTTACTTGGTGAGTGAAGGCTACAATCTCCATTGGACACCCAACTTGATGGAGTATTCAAAGAGTTGTTTCAGTGAGGTATTCTCGGCGGTCGCGATTTGTAGGATGGAAAAGCCTGTGTCGGCCTGGAGCGTGACACCCATTGTTGGCAAGAACCACCAGGCCGCTTGCGCCATTACACCATACGAGCCGACTGAGGCCGTGCGTGGGGTTCGGAATACCTGTTGTGTGAGTAGGCCAAAACCTCCATATGCACCTGCGAATAGATCGAATTGTGGAGTGATATGCCATGGGTAGCCAACAAACGCGCGTAGCTCTCCGTAGAAGATGACATTGTTGCCACTAGGAAGCTCCTTCTGCGTCTGTTGGAGGTTGAGTTGGAGACCAAAATACTGCTTTTGTAGAGAGAGTGTTGCGCCAATAGAGGGGGCGTTGTCCATCTTGCCAGCGGACATAAAACTCCCGAACGCGCTGATCACAAATGGTTCTTCGAGATGAGCAGTCGAACCAGCTTGAATGTCGAGTTGTTGGGTGTGCAGTGTTTGGCCTTGTTGGTCGAGAATCGCGACTCGGTACCGTCCTGGTGACAAAGCGATATCTTCATTTGCATCTGCTTGAAAACGTACTGCACGTCGAGAGCCTTTTCGTCCCCATCGGAACACGCGGAAGATGAGTGACTTACCTTTGGCCCATGTAGTTCGGAGGTAGCCCTTTTTGCGTTGCTTTTTTTGGAACAGAAAGATGTCTCTGTTTGCGTCCAATTCGGAGGCGAGCGCTGGGACTTGAAGGGCGCCGAGATTGTTTTTGACGAATTCTTTGGTCGGTTTGACTGCGCAGATATGTGCGTCGATTGCGGTGATTGGCTTCTTCTTCCAGTATTTGTAGAAGCACTTGAGGTAAAAGTGTGTGTAGACATCACCGTGCAATTGTTTGTGTTCAAAGGCCGCCTGTCCGCGACTGGCGGCGCTCAAGATCTGGATCGCTGTCGAAGGTGTGCGGAGGGGCTGGGTGTTGAGTGCGTTCCCCTTCATCCCTCTGGGGAGCTGTGATTTACTCTGGTTTTGGCCGTTGTAGCAGACCGCGAGCATTAGCAAGATGCGTTTGGAGAGGTAGCGTTTGAGCAGAGAGAGCATTGTTTTGACGGAGAGGGCTGTCTTGTGGACCTTTGCATTGGTGTCAGAGGTGATAATAAAACGTTCGGGGGTTTTTCCGTCAGTGGGGACTGCAACAGTGCCGTGGGAGGAGATGTAGACGAGGACTGTGTCACCGGCACCTTTGGCCATCTTTCCGAGGCGTTTGAGTGCGTCAATCAGTGCGCTGCGAGTGGTCTCTTTGGCTTCTGTCCGTAAGAGCACGTGATCAAAGGAGGCGTCCTTGAGCATCTTGGCAAATCGCCTCGCATCTTTTTTGGGATATTTGAGGGATTGCCAGCCCGAGTCACGTTGGAAGTGTTGGATTCCGATCACCAGCGCCAGCTTTTTTGGGCGCAGTGAGGCTCTCAAACTCGCTTCTTGTTGTCCTTGTAGTACAAGCGGCTTCAGTCTGGCGTAGGACGATGAAGGCCAGCAAAGCAGGACCATCAAACCCAAGACAATGGATCTCATCTAGCTCACTCCTTCACATGCAAAGAGAACTGATCGAAGTGGTGTAAACGCCCTTGATGATACCATGTTTTGAGTAGCTTCAAACGATTTTGTTTACTTCCACGTTGGAAGGCTCTGAGTTGTCCGGGGGGGAGGGGTTTTCCTGCCTGAAGAAGTAAGTAGTGTAAAGCACCACGTTCGCTCTCCAAATCGTCTTGTTGAATGATGCCTTTGCAAGAGAGCAGTCGAACGTTGTCTGAAGGACTTTGTTGTTTTCTGGAGGCTTCGTCACATGGGTAGATCAGTGAAGGTTGTCCCTTCGCGTGTCTGAAGATATAGATGTATCCACCAGGTTCGAGGATGGAGTAAGCGATGACGAGCTTTTGGTGTGTCTGAATGGATTCGCCATTGGACAGTCGAGAGAGCTTGTTCTTTTTGAGCAGTCCTACGTGGAGGCTGGGCTTTTGCTGGAATCCCAATTCATACGCACCTTTTGCGAACCCCTCTGGGCCTGACTCTTGCGGAAGAATGCTCCACAATCCACCGCCAACAAAGAGTAACAACACACATGTTGCGAGCGCGAATGAGTATTGAGGGGCCATCAGCCAGGAGAGGGACCACCACGGCGTTTTGGCGGTCGCTGTTTCTTCTAGAGGATGTGCTTGACTGAGCGCGAGTGTGAGCATCTCTTCTGGGTATAAAGAGGGGGGTTGAGCAGGCATTTGTTTGGACCACTGACGCAGTGTTTGATCGTCTGCAGCCAGGACATCTTGCAATGATTGGGGCATTGGATTAGCCATGATTGATCTTGTCCTCTTCATTGGAAGTAAAGAGAGCTTCCTTTATTTGATCGCAGCGCTTGTAAAGTCGGACTCTTGTCCATGAGAGCGCTCGTGACAATTCGACAAAGTGAAATGTAAACTTGCCTTTATCTTTTCCGCTCGCGCGTTGTTGAATGTAGCGTTGTGGGGACTGAAGCACGAGCTCAACGAGTGTGACACAGTCCTGGTATACTTCATCGGAGACATTGCCACGTAGCTCACGCTCCAAAGCTTTGTACAACCATTCACTCGCAAAATACTTGTCTTCTGGTAAGGAGGATGAACGCTCAATGGGTTTAACCTTCTCATGAAGGATGTTTCTCTGGTTCTTCTCCTGTCGAAAGGAGCTGTAGATGGAGCGAACTGTTGCGACATACCAGTAATTGAGGAAGGAGATTTGATCCGGGAAGATGTCCACATAGTCGTCTTCATCCAATTCTTTTTCGAGCATCTTGACGATGATCTGTAGCGCGTGTTCTTTGAGATCTTCCTGCTCCAATTTCGACTTTCTCGCCCAGATGGTGATTTGTCCATCGAGGTCTATGTCTTTCAAGAAGTCCCGCAATGTCGATCTGCGTGGCAAAACCCGTTCTCCTTTCTTTCCTACATCGAGAATGATCCTGCACCACAAAATTGTAAAAGCAAACGGCCACTTTTTTTCACCCTTTTGTTTTGTCGTAGTTTTTTTCTGTGTTTTTTGCACAAAGGCTACGACGGCATGGCTTGACACTTCTGGAGTGATGGTAGAAGGTGTATTCGACATTCACCCACAGGGTCGTTGTGATCAGCGGCCTTTCATGTAAGAGGTTTTCATTGATGAAGAAACAAAGAATGCTCCTGTCCGTTCTCACCAGCGTCTTGTGCTGCGTGTGTTTGTCCAGCGCTGCTTTTGCCGAGACCAAAGCCAAAGCGCCGACCTCCAAGCCCGTTACCAAAAAAGCCAAAAAGGCGAAACCAGCCGTTCGTACGACGATTACTGTTAATTCTCCCAAAAAACGCAAGCCAGCGATTCGTACGACGATTACAGTCAATCCTCCCAGCAAGCGCAAGCCTGCAGTTCGTACAACCATCACTGTGAATCGTCCAACTCCTCGTAAGCCTGCAGTTCGTACGACGATCACTGTTAATAAGCCCAAAGTACGCACGACGATTACGGTGAATCGTCCGACTCCTCGTAAACCAGCGGTACGCACGACGATTACAGTGAAGAAGCCGACACCACGTAAACCAGCAATTCGCACGACGATTACGGTGAATAAGCCTAAGGTCCGTACGACGATTGTCGTGAATAAGCCTAAAGTACGTACGACGATCACAGTCAACAGAACACGTCCTGTCCCTGTTCGTCGAGCGGTTGCTGCGAAGACGCTTCAATGTAAAAAGACGATCTGTGCGATGTACAGCGCGACTGCGATGTCAAAGGTTGCGTGGGGATGTGGTTTGAAGTTCAAAGGAAACTGCAAGTGTACCAAGACCGCTAACTCCTGCGGGAAGAACTGGCGCGGCGCGACTAAGTACAACTACGATTGTAGTTGCACGACCACACAAAAGAACATGGACGCAGCCAAAAAACAGGCCAAAAGCCCATCCGTGGGGCAACTCTGTGAGAAAAAATTCTGTTCATTGTACGGTTCAACAGCCAAGGCCAAGGTCGCTTGGAAGTGTGGGTGGAAGTTTAAGGGGAATTGTAGTTGCCAAAAGACCGCTGAGGCTTGTGGCAAGAACTGGCGTGGCGCGATGAAGCACAACTACAATTGTCGCTGTCGTGCGACTTGTAAACAGACTGTTTGTGCTCTGTACACAACAACCGCACAGGGAAAAGCTTCTTGGAATTGTGGATGGAAGAAAGGGTACAGCACACGTCGCTGCAAATGTGTCAAAACCACTCAATCTTGCGGTTCAAACTGGCGAGGCGCCACAAAATACAATTACGCTTGTGACTGTAAATAACCAACACTTTGGCAAGACCCCCTCAGACGGGCTTCGCCCGCCAACTCCCCCTTCGCGACTTTCGCTCCGCTCCTGTCGGTAAGGAGAGTGATGCAAAAGCCCACCAGGCGGGCTTTGCACGCCAGCTCGCCCTACGCGACTTTCGCTCCGCTCCTGTCGGCAAGGGGACCGATGCATCTCAAACCACATGTCGCGATACAGACGGGTGTTCCGTGCATATCGTATGGATGTTAGTTGGGGATGGGCTTGTGTCCGTCCCATATCATCGTGAATATCGGTAGATTGGTCCCTCCTCTCGAAAGGCTTGAGAGGAGGGAAGAGCCGGAGGCTCAGGGTGGAGAGTTTGTAGAGGCGGATGATTGCAAGTGAAGACGCACAAAACCCACTGCAAGTTTGCAAGTAACCGAGGAATGCAAGGATATGGCT
>MDTC01037718.1_pt1 | contig 16653 bp, 16 predicted proteins | sample 811181 | NCBI WGS metagenome assembly MDTC01 (sample SAMN05326644, study PRJNA326480) | marine metagenome | isolation source: seawater | place: Pacific Ocean: North | collected 2011 | reverse complement strand
TTAAAAATGTCTTTTCTAAAGAGACCATTAATTATTATAATGAAGTTATATCTAAAACAGTTGATTCTTTATCTAAAAATAAAAGACCTTTGAATCAAAGAGATACATATGGTAAAGCATTTCTTCAATTGATGAATTTGTGGAGAGAAAATGATCAGGTAAAAGAATTTGTTTTTTCAAAACGTTTAGCAAGAATTGCTTCAAATTTAATGGGCATTACTGGAGTAAGAATGTATCATGATCAGGCTTTATTTAAAGAGGCTGGAGGGGGGATTACCCCCTGGCATGCAGATCAGTATTATTGGCCTTTTGAATCAGATAAAACTATTACTGCATGGATTCCGCTTCAAGAAACTCCTCTAGAAATGGGACCTTTGGAATTTAGTTCAGGAAGTCATAAAATAAAAGAAGGTAGGGATCTTGCTATTAGTGATGATAGTGAAAAAATTATACATGAGAGATTGAGGGTTACAGATTTTGATCATATTGTTCAGAAATTTGATATAGGAGAAATTAGTTTTCATTCGGGTTGGGTTTTTCATAGGGCTGGAGCTAATAAAACTAATAATGCTAGGAAGGTTATGACAGTTATTTATATGGATCACAAAATGAGATTAAAAAAACCTGAAAATGAAGGCCAAGAAAATGATTGGAATACATGGTGTCCTAATGCTATTATCGGCGAAGTAATAAATACTCACTTAAATCCTGTTTTATATAAGGAATAAAAAAAATTATGCAATCGATATTAATAATTACTGCAATTGGAATAATATTTGGCGCTATAGGAGCTTATTTAGCTGAAAGAAAAGGGAGAAACCATTACGAAGGGTTTATGCTTGGTTTATTATTCGGATTGTTAGGAATTTTAATTGAACTATTACTTCCTTCTAGGAAAACCAAATAAAATTTATTTTACAATTTTTTTCAACGTTAAACCTTGCACTAAAATTGTGAATAAAACAACTGCATAAGTTAAAAATAAAATTAGGGATTTACCATCACCTAGTGATGCAGGCAAATTAAGAGCTAATGCTATACTTAAACCTCCTCTAAGCCCCCCCCAGGTTATTATTAGGGCAGTATTTTTTTCAAATTTCTTTTTAATAGAAAGTAATTTGATAGGAATAAAAACACCTAATCCACGAGATAGAACTACTAAAACAATTATTAAAAATGAAAGAATTAGATAACTAATTTGAAATCCATTAAAAATTGCTAATATCTCTAATCCAATTAGGATAAAAAGAACGGCATTTAATGTTTCGTCTAAAAGGTGCCAGAATTTATAAACATAATCGCCCATAGCTTTTTGAATTCCTTCTGTTTGATCATCAGTATCAATGTTTCTATTTAAAAATAATCCCATTATAACGACACCGATTGGACCAGAAAAGTGAAATCGATGAGCTACAACAGAAACCAATAGCACAAGAGATAGAGTAATAATAACTTCAAGTTCAACATGTTGGTTTTCTATGTATAACAATAATTTTAACCCTAAATACCCGATAACAGCTCCTAAAATAGCCCCTCCGAGAACTTCTGTAATAAATAAGCTTCCGACACTTTGAACAGTAACAGTATCAATTCCTTCAATTTTAATATTTAAAAGAGTAAGAAATATTACAACCCCGATACCATCGTTAAATAGAGATTCTCCGGCTATTCGAGTTTCCGTAGCTTTAGATAAATTCATTTTTTTTACCATTGCAAGAACCGCAATTGGATCGGTTGGAGCTATTAGTGCACCAAATAGAAGGCAATCTATAATGGTAAGGTTTAATGAACTTAAACCAAGAAAAGGTTGTTGAGTAAGCCAGAAAGTAACAATCCCAACTGTAAATGTAGAAAAAACAACACCAAAGGAAGCGAGTAATAGAATTGTTAATTTGTCTTTTAATAGTTCATGAACACTTATAGAAATAGCTCCAGCAAATAAGAGGAAAGGAAGCATTACATCAATCAGCAAAGTGCTAAAATCAAACTTTTGAGTAATGCTTGAAGCTGCTTCTAAAAAGTCAGGAAAAACAAATCCAATAATTAAAACAATAACTGATAAAATTATTGCTAAAACCATTAATCCAATTGTTTGGGGAAGTTTTAAGAGTCTTAAGTTTACTATCGAGAAAATTGAAGCTAAAAGAAGTAAAATTGTAGAAAGTTCAAGGATGTTCATTTTTTTTGTTTTACCACTAATTTAAAAATAATTTACAGACCATTACTTATTTAAAAAAAGATTCATCCTTTTTTGGAAAAATTTTCCTAATATATCAAATTCTAAGTTCACATGTGATCCTTTAGAAATTAAATGAAAATTTGTGTTTTTGTAGGTATAAGGTATAATTGCTACTGAAAAAGAAGATTTGTTTGAATTTACTATAGTTAAACTTACACCATTTATAGTTATAGAGCCTTTATTAATTGTAATGTTTTGACTTTTAGGGTCATATTTAAAAGAAAAGATCCAACTTCCTCCTTGTTCAATAATTTTTGAGCAAATCCCTATTTGATCAATATGGCCTTGAACAATATGACCATCAAGTCTATCGCCTACTTTTATAGCTCGTTCTAAATTTATAATATCACCTATTTTTAGAAGCCTAAGATTGGTTTTTTCACAAGTTTCTTTAATAGCGATTACATTATAAATTGTTTTTTTGATTCCGATAATTGTTAGACAAACACCATTATGAGATAAACTTTGATCTATTTTTAATTCTGGAGTTATTGGACTATCAATATATAGGCTTAGATTTTCAGATTTTTTTTCTATTCTAACTATTTTACCAAAACACTCTATTATGCCAGTGAACATTGATTAATTATATTGATTAAATTTGAATTAAAAATAGGAATAAATCTAGGAATTGATGGCTCTTCAAAGAAAAATAATAATAGGGATTTCAATAGGGGATCCAAATGGCATAGGAATTGAGGTAATTCTTAAGACTTTTGAAGATAAAAAAATGTATGACTTTTTCACTCCAATTGTTTTTGGGAGTTTAAAGATCATGTCTTTTCAAAAAAAACATTTTAATTTAAACACAGAAATCACAATTTTAAAGGACATTAAAAAACCAAAAACAAATCAATTAAATATTATTAATGTATTAGATCAGGATTATAAAGTGAAATTTGGAAAAGTCTCTAAAAAAGCAGGAGAAATTTCTTTAAAAAGTTTAGAAGCTTCAACTAAAGCATTAATTCAAAATAATATTTCGGCATTGGTTACTGCACCAATTAATAAATCTAACATACAAACGGAGCGATTTAATTATAATGGCCACACCGAGTATTTTAATGATAAGCTAGAAGGAGACAGTTTGATGTTAATGGTTAGCAGAAAATTTAAAGTTGGATTATTAACCGAGCACATAAATATAAAAGATATTAACTCTTATTTTTCATCTTATTTAATAGAAAAGAAAGTGAGAATTATAGAAGAATCCCTTAAAAAGGATTTTGGTATATCATCTCCTTCAATTGCTGTACTATCTTTAAATCCACATGTTGGAGACAATGGAATTATTGGTGATCAGGACAAGCAAATTCTTACACCTACTATAAAAAAAATAAATAAAAAAGGGGTTTTTGCCTTTGGCCCTTATTCTGCTGATAGTTTTTTTGGGACTAAGAAATATTTAGAATTTGATGCTGTTTTAGCTATTTACCACGATCAAGGATTAATTCCATTTAAATTAGTTTCTTTTGGAAAGGGAGTTAATTTTACCGCTGGTTTAAATAAGATTAGGACATCTCCTGATCATGGGACTGGCTATGATATTGCAGGGAAAGGAATAGCTAATAAAGAATCATTTATTGAAGCGCTTTTATTAGCAAGAAAAATTTTAATTAGAAGATCTAAAAAGAGGATTTAAATTAAAAATTTAGATTAAACTGCAGGATACTCAAAATTTTATTAAATTTGCTCGCTCAATAACGAAATCATGAATTCTTTGTCAAGGTATATCATTCATTTTGGAGGATTGAAGGAAGGAGTTTATAATTATGATTTTGAAATTGATAATGGGTTCTTTGAAGCTTTTGAATATAAGGAATTTAATTTTTCAAAAATAAAAACTTTAGTTTCATTAGAAAAGAAGTTTAATTTGATTAATATAAAACTTTATTCATCCGGGATTATTAATATTGATTGTGATGTGTCAAATGAACCGTTTGACATGACTATTAAAGAAGAATTTAAGATAATGGTTAAATTCGCTAAAGAATATAATGATATTGATGATGAAATTATTTTTCTTCCTCACGGCAGTCATAAGATTGATATTTCTCAATATATTTATGAAATGTTAATATTATCTATTCCTTTAAAAAAAACACATCCTGGGATTAAAAAAGGCACTTTAGATTCCTACGTTCTAAAAAAGTTAAAAGAATATCAACCAAGAAATTTAAAAAAAACAGATCCTAGATGGGATAAATTAAAAGATTTACTTTGAAATTAATTTTAAGCATATAAAATGGCACATCCAAAAAGAAAAATTTCTAAAACGAGAAGAAATAAAAGAAGGACTCATTATAAAGCTTCTCATTCTCAAATTTCTATTGATAAAACTACGGGCGAAGCTCATCTATACCATAGAGCTCATTGGCATGAAGGAAAATTATATTATAAAGGTAAAGTGATTATAGATAATGAAGAAATCTCGGAAGCATAGGAAATATAATTTTATTTCTCATTGATCAATTAAATGTTTTTTTCTAAAAGATTTTATAGAGTTTAAAAAACTAGTATCTTCACTTTTAGATAATGATTTTCAAAAATAATTTAATGAAAAAAAATCAGTATAAGGAATTTATTATCTTTATTTTTTTCAATTTATCTAATTTTTTTTTACCTATTTTAAAAATAATTGGGGGTTATAAAGCTTAAAGAATGGATATTAAAGAAATAAAAAACTTAATTAAATTTGTCGCTAAGTCTAAAGTCAGTGAAGTTAGATTAGAATTGAGAGAATTTAAGATTACTATAAAAACAGACTTAAAAAAATCTTCTCCTAAAAATTCCTCAACCGCTGACAGCCTTTCATCTAAAGATCCTATAGTTGTTTCAGAAGAGAAAAAATTAGATGATAAGTTATTAGAAACAAATATTTCAGAAGAATTAACGGATTCTGATGATAAAAGTTATGAAATTATTAAATCTCCTATAATTGGTACATTTTACAGGAAACCATCACCTGATAAACCTGCTTTTGTAGATGTTGGATCCGAAGTTAAAGAAGGTGATGTTCTCTGCGTAATTGAGGCAATGAAATTATTTAATGAAATTGAATCTGAAATTCAAGGAAAAATTGTTAAAATTCTAGTAGAGGATTCTTCTCCAGTTGAATTTGATCAACCTTTATTTTTAGTTGACCCTTCATAAATTAGCTAAAAGATGATATTCAAAAAAGTTTTAGTTGCTAATAGAGGTGAAATAGCACTTCGAATTATAAGAACATGTAAGGAAATGGGGATAAAGTCTGTTGCAATATATTCTCAATCAGATCAAGAAAGTCTCCATGTTAAATTTGCTGATGAAGCGGTATGTGTTGGACCTGCTGCTAGTTCAGAATCGTATTTAAAAGCATCTAATATTTTATCAGCAGCAGAGATTACTAATGTTGATGCAATTCACCCTGGTTATGGTTTTTTATCTGAAAACTCTAAATTTTCAAAGATGTGTGAAGAACATAAAATAAAATTTATTGGTGCTTCTGCTGAGATGATTGAAAAAATGGGAGATAAGGCTTCTGCAATTTCTACTATGAAAAAAGCAGGAATTCCAACTATTCCTGGATCAAATGGGGAAGTAGAAACTTTAGAGGAGGCAATTGAATTAACCAAAGAAATAGGATTTCCTTTAATGCTTAAAGCTAGTGCTGGAGGTGGAGGCAAAGGGATGAGGGCTGTTTGGTCAATTGAAGATATTGAGGATTCATGGAATAGTGCTCGTAAAGAAGCAGCTGCATCATTCGGAAATGATGCTATGTATATGGAAAAATTAATTGAAGATCCAAGACATATTGAAATACAAATTGTTGGAGATAGGTATGGAAAAGCATGTCATCTTTCAGAAAGAGATTGTTCTATACAACGAAGACATCAAAAGTTGACCGAAGAAACGCCATCTCCTTTTATGACTGAAGATTTAAGAAAGAAAATGGGTAAAGCTGCTGTTAAAGCTGCAAAATATATAAAATATGAAGGAGCTGGGACTGTCGAATTTTTAGTAGATAAAAACAGGAATTTTTATTTTATGGAAATGAATACTAGAATTCAAGTCGAACATCCTGTAACTGAACAAGTATTAGATTTTGATTTAATTAGAGAGCAAATAAAGGTAGCATTTGGTGAGCCTATTTCTGGTAAAAATTATTTTCCAAAAATGCATTCCATAGAATGTAGAATTAATGCTGAAGATCCATTTAATGATTTTAGACCATGTCCTGGAAAAATAACAAATTTAAATATTCCAGGAGGGCATGGAGTCAGGATTGACACGCATGTTTATTCGGGATATACGATCTCTCCTTTTTATGATTCAATGATTGCAAAACTTATTACGACTGCTCAAACAAGAGAAGAAGCTATAAATAAAATGAAAAGGGCTTTGGATGAATTTGTGATTGAAGGAATTTCAACAACTATTCCATTTCACAGGAAGTTAATGGATCATCCATTATATTTAAAGGGAAAGTATACTACAAAATTCATGGAAGATTTTCAACTAGAAAATTAATTTCAAATAAATTATTTCCATCTTTTAGAAATTATGAATTCAGCTATTTGTATTGTGTTTGTTGCTGCTCCTTTTCGAAGATTATCTGCAACAATCCAGAAGTTGAAAGTGTTTGATAATGAATGATCTTTTCTAATTCTGCCAACAAATACATCATCTTTGCCTTCTGCGTAAATAGGCATTGGATAAGTATTTGTAATGGGATCATCTTTTACTATCACCCCACTTTCTTTATTTAATAATTTTTGTATTCCTTTTACTGAAGCAGATTTTTTTAATTCAACATTTACAGATTCACTGTGTCCTCCAACAACAGGTATTCGAACTGCTGTTGCGGATATACCGATAGTCTTATCTGATAATATTTTATGAGTTTCGTTTACTAATTTCATTTCTTCTTTTGTATATCCATTTTTTGTAAAATCATCACAATGAGGTATAGCATTTTTATGAATAGGATAATGGTAAGCCATTTCCCCCTTTTTATTATTATATTCATTTTCTAATTGATTGACTGCCTTCACTCCAGAGCCTGTTATAGATTGATATGTAGAAATGATTATTCGATTAATTTCATATTTTTTATGAAGAGGAGCTAAAACCATTAATAATTGAATTGTTGAACAATTGGGATTAGAAATAATTTTATCCTTTTCGTTGAGGGCACTAGAATTAATTTCAGGAATAATTAATTTTTTTTTTGGGTCCATTCTCCATGCTGAGGAATTATCTATAACAGTAGTCCCATTATTAGCAAATAAAGGTGCCCATTCTATAGATATTTTAGCACCTGCTGAAAATAAAGCTATGTCGGGCTTAAGTTCAATCGCTTTTTTTATTCCAACAATGGAATAATCTTTATTTTTAAAAGAAATGATTTTACCTATTGATCGATTAGAAGCGACGAGAATTAATTCAGTTAGAGGGAATTTTTTTTTGGATAAAATATCTAACATTATTCTCCCAACCATTCCAGTAGCACCTACAATAGCAATCTTCATAATTAATTATTGTTTTTGACAAAAGTAATTATTTTTAAGAATGCCTGAAAAGACTTTCGTTATTATCTTATAAATAAATAAATTATATTTATTCTATTATTTTTCTTAATATTCTTTGAGAAAGCCCAGTTAATAATTCATATGAAATAGTTCCTGCTTGCTCAGAAATAAATGAAGCAGAATTAGATTCACCAAAAATAGTCACAAAGTCTCCTTCTTTACATTTAGAATTTGTAACATCAATCATAATTATATCCATGCAGATATTCCCAATAATAGGACATTTAAAGCCATTTATATCAACTTTTATTTTTTTATTTCCAAAACTTCTAGTAATACCATCAGCATGACCTACTGGGAGAATAGCGATGGCAGTATTTCTTTTAGATGCCCAAGCATTATTGTAACCAACACTTTCACCTTTTTTTATTTTTAGAATTTGAATTATTGGAGCTTTTAGAGTTAAAACTGGTTTTAATTCAAAATCCCAGTCTTTGCAATTTGCATAACCATAGAGTCCAATCCCAGATCTAATAGCATCGTATTGTTTTTCAGGATAATTAAATATTCCAGATGTATTTAGTATATGGAAGCCAATTTCAGGTTTAACAATTTCAGATGTAATTTTTTTGATTTTTTCAAATTCACTTATTTGGTTGGAAGTATATTTACAGGGTCTAGGATTTTCTGATGCACCTAAGTGAGAATAAATGCTAAGTATTTTGAAACATTTTGATTTTGGGGTTAAATTAGAAAGATCGAATTCATTTATTGATAAACCAATTCTATTAAGGCCGGTATTAAATTTAATATGAACAGGGTAATTAGTTATTTTTAAATCTGAAAGATATTTTATAGCTGCGTTAATTAACGTATTCGAATATAATACCGGTTCCAATTTATTTTCAAAAAGCAACTTAAAGTTTTTTATATAAGGATAAAAAATCATAATCGGATTTTTTATTCCGGCATTTCTCAATTCAATACCTTCTTTCGTTGAAGCTACAGCGAAACGTTTTATGCCTAGACTAATAAGCTTCTTTGTTATAACTATAGCATTGGAACCATAGCCGTCAGCTTTAATTACAGGAATCACTTCAGTCGTTTTTTTTAATTTAGACCTAAGAAGATTCAAATTATGTTCTAGGTTTTTTAGATTAATAGTTAAATATGGACCAGATATTTCCATTAATGGATTGATAAATTTATATTAAACTCTTATGATCTTTTTAATGAAAACATTTTTGTAAATTCATAAAATGATTTTATGTATATATAGTGCAAAGTTAATAAACTAATTGATTGTAGTGAGCAATAAAATGTTAAAGGAGACATCTAAGGAATTAAAAAAAATTGCTAAAGAAATCATCGAAAAAGGCGACTCTGTAAATTATAAAGATTTACTTCATAGAACTAAATTAATCTATGAAAAATTAATTATTCATAATTATATAGTATCTCAAAAGGGGAAAAAGGACTTGGATAATTTTAATCTCATATCTAATAAGCAAACTACAGAAAGTCTTAAAGTAGATTCTAAAAGAGAATTATCTTCAAACTCTGAGAATATTCCGGAATTTATTAAAAAAAATGAGGATGGTGTTGAGGAAAAAAAATCTTTAAATGAAAACACTAAAATTAATGATCTTTTTGGAAAAGGATTTAAAATTGGATTAAATGATAGAATTGCTTTTATAAGGGATCTTTTTGATTCTAATTCAAAGGAATATATGAGAGTCATTTCCCAATTATCTACATTTGAGACTTGGGAGGAAGCAGAAACTTTTATTCATAAATTTGTGAAACCTGATTATAATAATTGGGAAGGTAAAGAGTCTTTTGAATTAAGGTTTTTAAAAATAATTGAAAATAATTTTTTATAGGATATTTCTAATAGGATTATTAAATGAAGAAACTTTTTATTGTCCCTACTCCAATAGGGAATCTTAAGGATATAACTTTTAGGGCAATTGAGATTTTAAATTCGGTGGATTTTATTTTAGCTGAAGATACTAGAAAAAGTAAAATTTTACTTAAACACTATAATATTAATATTCCAATTAAGAGCTATCATATGCATAATGAGCATAGTAAAACTAAAGGGATAATAAAATTAATAGAAAAGGGGATTAAAATAGCCATAATTTCTGATGCTGGGACACCTTCAATTTCAGATCCAGGATTTTATTTAGTTAGAGAAGCATTAACTCATAATATTAAAGTTGAATGTCTTCCAGGAGCAACAGCAATTATTCCTGCAATAGTTCAAAGCGGGTTCCCAAATGACAGGTTTGTTTTTGAAGGATTTTTGCCAAAGAAAAAAGGGAGAAAGTCAAGAATTCAAAGCTTAGTTAATGAAAGAAGAACTATTGTTTTTTTTGAGTCACCCCATAAATTATTGAAAACTTTATTTGAATTTAATTCTTATTTTGGCCCAAATTGTAGAATATCTATTTCAAGAGAATTAACAAAAATTTATGAAGAAACGTTTATAGGGACTATCAAAGAATCATTAGTATTTTATTCTAATAAAAAAATTAAGGGGGAATTTGTTATTTGTATTAGCAGTAAAAATAATTTAGATGAATTGGGAACAAAAGAGCCATGCTGACAAACAAAAAATAGAGAATTTAGAAAGTGAATTAGGTGTTCCTAAAATCATTTCTACTCTTTTAGTACAAAGAGGAATACAAGATTTTAATTCTGCAAAAAACTTTTTTAGACCTTCTTTAGACAAATTAAATGATCCATTTCTAATGAAGGATATGGATATAGCTATCAACAGAATAAATAATGCAAAACTAAATAATGAAATTATAATGATATATGGTGATTATGATGTAGATGGAGTTACATCAGTCACTCTACTTTATTTATATTTATCCGATTTTTTTGAAAATATAATTCCTTATATGCCTGATAGAAATGAAGAAGGTTATGGGGTCTCATTTAAAGGAATAGACATAGCTTTTAAAAAAGGTGTAACTTTAATAATTGCTTTAGATTGTGGTATAAAAGCTAAGAAACAAGTGCTTTATGCAGAAAAAAAAGGAATAGATTTTATAATATGTGACCATCATATACCTTCTAAAGAAATTCCTCCTGCAAAAGCAATTTTAAATCCTAAAAGACATGAGTGCGGATATCCTTTTAAAGAATTATGTGGTTGTGGAATAGGTTTTAAATTGGTTCAAGCCCTTTCTTTAAATTGGGATATTGATGTAAATAAAATTAAAAAGTATTTAGACTTAGTTGCAATTGCTACTATTTCAGATTTAGTCCCCCTTAATGGAGAGAATAGAATTCTATGTTATTACGGAATCATGGAATTAGAAAAAAATAAAAGACTTGGCTTAAAGTCGATAATTAGGCTATTAAAAAAACCTATTAGAGCTAATGATGTTTCTTTTAAAATAGCTCCAAGGATAAATTCAGCAGGAAGAATGAATCATGCTATTCAGGCATTCAGATTATTAATTTCGAATAGAATTGATTTAGCTGAGAAACAAAATAATATTATTGAAGAATTTAATAATGAAAGAAAAAAAATTGATAAAAAAATAACTGAAGAAGCTGTATCTCAAATTAAGAAATTAAATGAGGAAAATTTATTTACTTCAGTGGTTTATGATAAAGACTGGAATAAAGGAGTTTTAGGAATAGTAGCTTCAAGATTAATAGAAACTTTTTATAGACCCACGGTTGTTTTATGTTCCTCTGGTAATTATTTTATTGGATCAGTTAGATCAATTAGAGATTTTGATGTACATAAAATTTTAGATATGTGTCAGGAACATATTATTGAATACGGAGGGCATAAATATGCAGCTGGATTAAAAATTGAAGCTGCTAAATATTTTGATTTTAAAAAATCCTTTGAAAATGCAGTTAAAGACAAAATTAGTAAGCATGAAAAAGATCCAAAAATAATTTATGATTTTGAGATTGAGTTAGATCAAATTACCGCGAAAGTTGTTAGAATTATTAACCAAATGAGACCATTTGGGCCTAAGAATAATGTCCCCATATTTAAAACTTCAAATTGTTTTGATTCAGGAAATTCAAAAATAGTAGGTAAAAATAATGAACATTTAAAATTAGAAATTTCAAATAACAAAAAAAATATGATTTCGGGAATAGCATTTGGTAATTCTGATAAATTGAATCAGATTAAATCAGGCAATCCTTTTGATATTTTATATTCGATTGAAGAAAATAAATGGAATGGGAAAAGTTCAATTCAATTAAAAATTAAAGAAATTCAGATTAAAAAAACCTAAAAGCATAATAAAAATCAAGAGTCTAGTTTGTATTTTTTAATTAAATTGGCAGTTGAAGGGTCGTGTTTAAAATTATTATTTCCCTGAATTTCTAACAATATATTTTGCGCCAATTTTTTGCCAAGCTCAACTCCCCACTGATCAAAACTAAAAATATTCCAAATTATCCCTTGAACAAAAATTTTATGTTCATACATTGCAATTAATGAGCCTAAAGATTCAGGAGTTAATTTTTTAATCAATATTGAGTTTGAAGGTTTATTTCCTTTAAAAACTTTGAAAGGTAATATCTTTTTGATTTCTTCTTTTGAAAGACCTGATTCTTTTAATTCTCGTTCAACTTCTTTAGTGTTTTTACCATTCATTAAAGCTTCAGTTTGTGCAAAATAATTGGACATTAGCTTTTGATGATGATCAATTTCATTATAAAGAGGGATAATGAATCCAATAAAATCAGATGGAATGATTTTAGTCCCTTGATGCATTAATTGGAAAAAGGCGTGTTGGGAATTTGTCCCAGTAGACCCCCAAATTATATTTCCAGTTTGATAATCGATGGGATCTCCTGACCTATCGAAATTTTTTCCATTACTTTCCATTACAGCTTGCTGAAGATAAGAGGGAAGTTTTTTAAGATATTCTGAATATGGCAGTATAACTTCTGTTTCAGAATTATAAAAGTTATTATACCAAACACTTATAAGAGCAAGAATAACTGGGATATTTTTTTCAAAACGAGATTCTTTAAAATGAGTATCCATTTTGTGTGCACCTTCTAATAATTTATTAAAGTTTTCAGGACCTATTGATAACGAAATTGAAATACCCACAGAACTCCAAATAGAAAATCTACCTCCAATCCAGTTTTTCATTGGAAAAATATTTTCATTTTTTATTCCAAATTCACGTATTTTTTTTATTGCTGATGAAACTGCAATAAAATGTTTAGAAATATGTTTTTTAGATGTAGATTTTAAAAACCATTTTTTTATGGTAGATGCATTTGTTAAAGTTTCTTGCGTTGAAAAAGTTTTGGAAACAATAATAAAAATAGTTGTTTCAGGTTTAATTTTTTTTAATATATCTCGGACGTGATCTCCATCAACATTTGAAACAAAGTGAATATTTAAATGATTAGAATAAAATTTTAGAGCTTCGTTTATCATGGAAGGCCCTAGATCTGATCCTCCTATTCCAATATTTACAATATCGGTTATTGATTTTCCTGAGTATCCTTTATATTTTCCTGAAATAATTTCATTGCTGAAATTTTTAATTTTATTTTTAATATTATGAATTTCAGGAATAACATTTAATCCATCAACCAAAACTGACTCATTTTGTTTTGATCTTAGCGCAGTATGGAGTACGGCTCTATTTTCAGTTTGATTGATTTTTTCTCCTGTAAAATATTTTTTTATAGATTCTTTTAAATTTAATTCTTCTGCTAGATTAACAAGTAAATTAATAGTTTTAGGTGTGATTCTATTTTTAGAATAGTCAATTAAAAAATCTCCCCATTCAATTTTAAGAATTTTTTCTCTTTCAGGATCTTTATTAAAAAAAGATTTAATAGATGAAGAGGAAATTGATTTAAAATGGGTTTTTAATTTTTCCCAGGATTTTGTTTTGGTAGGATTAATCTTATTTAATGACATGAAATAATTTTTGTTAATACTAAATTATTTATTTTAATTAAAAACTTATGCAATTTAGTTTTTCTTTAAGAGGTTTTTTATAAACAAGAAATTTTGTTTTTAATGATTTTGATATAGGTTTTGCTTCAGGAAGTCGTTGTCTAAAAGGGTCTACCTGTATACCATTTTTCCAGAACCTATAACATACATGAGGCCCTGAAGTGAAACCTGTCATTCCAACCCATCCTATTATGTCACCTTGCTTAACAAATTCCCCTACTTTTACTTTTCTTCTTTTCATATGAAGATACTGAGTAGTATATTTATTATTGTGTTTTATTGTAACATAATTTCCATTTCCTCTTGAATAGCTAGATTTAATTACGGTTCCATTAGCGGTAGACATAATTGGAGTTCCAATTGAAGCTGCAAAATCAGTTCCTTTATGAGGTTTAACTCTTCCATAATATGAGATTTTTCTTTTTAAATTATATCTTGAAGATACTCTTCCAAAAGATACAGGCGCTTTTAAAAAAGCTCGTCTTAGATTTTTTGCTTCTTGATCAAAATAATCAACAATTCCTTTTAATGTATCAGTTTTGAACTCATATGCTTCAATAATTTTACCTTTATGTTCAAAAGATGCAGCTTTAATTTTTGAAATTCCTATTGAAATACTATCATCAACAAATTTTTCTTCATAAAGAACTTTAAATTTATCCCCTTTTTGTAATCTAAAAAAGTCTATAGTCCATGCATAAATGTCGGATAAATAATATGTAAGTTGTTCATTGTACGCATTATCAATCATTGTTTGGTAGAGTGAACTTTCTATTTCACCATGAGCTTCCATTTCAACTGTTCTTATAGGTTTAATAATCTCTTTTCCATAAACACTATCTTTTAAACTGACTATTGAATATCGGCCGATTTCTTTATCATAAATAAAAAATTTAGGATAAGGAATTGAATCTTTATTAAACAATAAGATATAAGGCCTACCTATTTGAAGCTTTTTAACGGAAATTTGATTTTTAATTTTTTGTAAAATGGAATGAACTTCAGGATAGTCAATCCCATTTTTTTCTAATATTGATCCAAAAGTGTCACCTCTTTTTATTTTTTTTTCTTTAACAGTGTATTTGTCAAATTCTATTCCATATTTTATGGTTTTTGTAGGACTTTCTCCTATATCTTTTGTTTGAAAATTATTAGAATTATTCTCTTTTTTACATGATAGAACTATTGTAAAAAACAATAATAAAATAGAAAGAGATTTTGATTTCAAATTTGGATTTTAATTTAAAGTTAAAGAAAAAGGATGGTTTAAATTTTTAAAGTTTTCCAGGTCACATTTAATCGCTCCAACTGCGAGATTAGCTTGAAGTCTAATGGGGAGCTTATTTTTATCATTAGAAACCCACAAAGTAACACTTTCTTGTGCTTTAAATACTCTTCCACTTTGAACATAAGGTCTTAATTTTAGACAATTGATTTTTCCAAATTTGGTTTCTAATATTTCTATTCCAAGAAATTTTAATTTAAAGATATAGTTCTCATTATCAAAAAACATATTTATATCTAAAGTATCGTCGACTTTAATTTCAGAAGGATTAAAAAAATTTCTTAAATAGTAAAAAGCAGAAATCATATCTTGTGCATTTTTATTTAATGGGAGTGAATATTTTTTATCGTTTTTTTTATCATCAACATTAGCAAGACCAAGTTTATGATTAAAAAATATCTCTGTATTTTTAGTGTAACCACCTTCATAAATATTCCTAATAAACTTATATGGTAGTCCGGTGAATTTATCGAAATAGCTTTCATAAAAGTCCTCTACTTTAAAAAACAACCTTGCTAATCCTACAGTTTTGCCATATCCTTTTGAATGAAAGACAGCTTTATTGTTTATGGAGTCTTCAATAATTTCAAGTGTAGCGAAGCCTGCATTAATAAACCCATAGTGAATTCTATATTCAAACCATTCCCCATGTTTAAATGAATTTATTTTTATTGAATCATTAATTGAATGGGAGTTATGATTTTCTTGACAAAACAGAATAGCAATTTTCAGTAAAAATAAATTAAATAAAAATTTTTTTTTAAGAATCATAATTTTCAATATAATTTAATTACTAGTAATTTAAAAACTACTGATTTGAAATTATTAATTAAAATATTAACAATATTAACTAGAATTTTTTTTTGTTAAATTAATTATTTTTTTTGCTTTTGAAGGCCCTATCAGAAAAGATAAATTTTCTAAAGACGCCTTAGAAATGTTTTTAAATGATTTGTATTCTTTCAATAGAGATTCTTTTGTCTTTTTTCCTATTCCAGTAATCTCATCTAATTTAGATGTTAATGAATTTTGGTTTCTTTTTTTTCTATGTAGTTTAATCCCAAATCTATGAGCTTCATTTCGCAATTGTTGTATTATTCTTAGAGTTTCAGATTTTTTATCCAGATAAATTGGAACAGAGTCATTTGGAAAATAGATTTTTTCTAATTTTTTAGCGATGCCTATAATTGAAATTTTTTCACTTAGATTAAGTTTGTTGATACTTTTAACGGCAGAAGAAACTTGACCTTTACCTCCATCTATTACAATTAGTTGAGGCAAATTTCTTCTTTCATTTAAAAGTCTGGTATATCTTCTAAAAATTATTTCTTCCATGGAAGCAAAATCATTAGGGCCTTTAACTGATTTGATATCGTAATGTCTATAATCTTTTTTAGAAGGCTTACAATTTTTAAATACTACGCAAGCAGCAACTGGATTAGTTCCCTGAAGGTTTGAATTATCAAAACATTCAATATGAAAAGGAGTTTTAGAAAGTTTCAGATCTTGTCTTATTTGATTTAGAAGTCTTTTTGTATGTTTTGCAGGGTCAAGAATTTGAATTTGTTTAAATCTTTCTAATCTGAAAGACTTTGCATTTTTAAGCGATAAAGCTATTAAATTTTTTTTATCACCTAATTTT
>MDTC01186132.1_pt1 | contig 16655 bp, 16 predicted proteins | sample 811181 | NCBI WGS metagenome assembly MDTC01 (sample SAMN05326644, study PRJNA326480) | marine metagenome | isolation source: seawater | place: Pacific Ocean: North | collected 2011 | reverse complement strand
GAACAGCAATTAATGCATAGGCAGACGCAAAATGATCAGATGGAAAAACTTCTTTAATTTCATTCATTTTAGTTAATTCCAATTTTGCTTTTTGATTATCACCAAGTTGTAGATAAGCATAAACTAAATAATCTAACGCATGTATTTCACTTACCCAATTTGCATCAGGGTTTACTGATTCCGCATAGCATACTGCTGATTGGGCAGAATCAATATTTGATTTTATTGACTCACTCCATAATCCCAACCTAGTAAAAATATGAGATGGCATATGTTGCGCATGAGCAGATGCTGGTGCAATAACTGCATATTTTCTAGCTGTATTAAGAGCTAGGTGAGCAAGTTCAGGAGAATCATAATTATGTATTATATAATGTGCAATACCTGGATGGTTTGGATATTTCTTGAACAGTTTTTCTAAAATTTTTCCTGATTTTTTTTGGTTATTATATGACTTATCATTTAATTCAGCACTGGCAAGAACGGCTAATGAATAAAAAACAGCAGTTTCCACATCATCTGGATACTTTTCGTATAACTCTTCCATTTTATTTTCATAATTAAGTTTTCTTGACTGAGTATCTAAATTTTGCCAATCTTTGAAATAAATACTTACTGCATCGATGTAATCTTTTTCACGTTCATTGTTAGGTGAGAGTTTCTTAGCAACTTTTAGGAGTTCTTCACCACGTTTAAGAGATTCTGGATTTTGCTTAAATGACAAAGGATGATTTAAAATACTCATTGCAGTTGCCCAATAGGCCATCAAACATTCTGAGTCCTGATCCAAGATACTTACAAAGACTTTTTCTGCTTCTGCGTATTCAAAAGAGTGAATTAATGTTAATCCCAAATTAAATTTTTCTCTAAGGTCATACCTACATGATAAGGAAAAACTTACCTCACCAAAATTTGGATCTCCGCATAATAATAAATCTCCTCTGTTTAATTCTAAATTAGCAAAGATTTCTGATTGAGAGTTAGCAGGTTTATCATTTTTACAAGAAAATAAAAAAACAAATAATATTAAAAACGTTAATAATTTAGTGATGCGAAACATAATTTATAGATTTAATATAGATATACTTAAAAATAAAATTTAATCTTTAAAATAAAAATTTATTTCTTTTTAAAAGTAGAAAAAATGAATTCTTGTTTAGTTTTAAAAGGGGTATCATGGATTACTGTTTCGTGACTAACAACTTCAAATTTATTTTTAAATACATTTCTGATCGAGTTTTCATCATATTGCTTTACACTTAAACCGCTACACTTGTTTGGTCCATTAACTGAAAATGTACCTATAATTAATGTACTACCGCTTTCTAATAAATTTTCAGCTAAGTTCCTGTATGATTCAATTTGGGATTTTTCGTTTAAAAAATGAAATACTGCTCTATCGTGCCATAATTGATATTTTTTATTCGTTTTAAAATTTATAATGTCACTTTCAATCCAGTTCACTAATTCTGATTTTTTCCCTAGTCTGGTTTTAGTTTTATTTATTGCATTTCTTGAAATATCAACAACATCAATATTGTAAAAACCTAATTCCAATAAATTATCAACCAATCTGCTCACACCAGCACCTACATCAATGATTTTTGAAGTTTTATCAATATTAGAAGATTTTATAAGATCAGTTGATGTTTCAGGATTTTTTTGAAACCAGCTAACCTCATTTTCATTTTTATTTTCATAAATATTTTCCCAATGGGATTTAAATTCAGAGTTTTTCATAAACCAAATTTAAAATAAATACACAAAAAGGAGACATAATAACTTAATTGCATTACATTCGCGTTAAATTTTAAAATAATATAATGAAAAACGGAATCGTAAAATTTTTCAATGGATCTAAAGGATATGGATTTATTAAGGAAGAAGGTGTAGAAAAAGATCACTTTGTTCATGTGTCAGGACTAATTGACAGGATTACTGAAAATGATAAAGTTGAATTTGAATTAGAAGAAGGTCCTAAGGGAATGAGTGCCATTAACGTTAAAAAAATAGACTAACTTTTTTTGGCACTTAAATTGTTCTATCATTATAAATGTTAGAATTTTTAAAAACTTATTTTTTTGGTTTCTTGCCAAAAAAATATAAAGATAATATTAGAATATTCTTTTATATTCTACTTTTTTTATTACTCTTTGAAGTAGCTTTTAAACTACTGTTATTTTTTTTAATAGTTGCTTTATTATCTCGTGTTTTAAAATATTTTTATTTCTTATCACGCTAAATTTTATTCACTACGCTTTTCTCAATTTTCTTGGTAACTAAATACACACCAATAAAAATGAGAATCATTCCAATAATATTAGTTAACATAAGGGTATCATTCTTAGTTGTTAATGCATAAACAATTCCAACAATTGGTTGTAAGTAAACAAAAGAACTAACTGTTGAGGCTTTAAGTTTTGAAAGAGCATAAGCATTGAACATGTAAGTAAAAAAAGTTGTGCCTACAACTACATAAACCATGGGTAAAATAGCCTCAAAAATTGGAAGATCGAACCATTCAACACTTTTAAATTCCAAAATACCAACTGGAAAATTCATGAAAATAGATATAAGAAATAACCATCTAAACAATGTTATAATATGGTATTTTTCAACTAAGCTTTTTACGAAAATTAGGTAGAATCCATATGTGCTAGAATTTAAAATAAATAAAATATTACCAACAGGGACATTTGGTGCATTAAAAGAAGTTTTTGGACCATATAAAATCAAAATTAAAGCACCAACAAATCCAGCTAAAACTCCAATAATTCTTTTACGTGTCATTTTTTCACTCAGAAATAAAGCAGAAAACACAAATACTATTATAGGAACGGCTGTTATTAAAACTGAACTATTTATTGGTGTAGAAAGTTGAAGGCCCTTAAAAAATGCAAGTTTATTGATAAACATTCCAAGAAAAGAACAAAGAAATATTTTTGGCCAATCTTTTTTATCAATTCTTTCATTTTTTAAAAAAAGACTTAAAAACCAAAATATTGCTGTTGCACCTATAACTCTTAATAATACAAATCCATAGGGCTCAATGTAAAATGGCATCACATTTTTTGCAATTGTATGATTGAAACCATAAATGACAGTTGCACCGAAAGCAGCGAGCAAACCTAAATTTCTTTTAGACATTATTTTATATTTGCATTTTAATGGTAGACAAATCTAGGTTTTTAAAATTTCAATAAGTGTTAATGAAAAATATTTTTTACATTTTTTTATCCTATTTCTTACTTAATTCATGTCAATTCAATAACTATGAAACTGTTGAAAAAAATGAGTTTTTCAGAAAAGGGGTTTCAACTGGAAAATTTACTAAACTTGAAAATGGCTACACTTATTATGAAACAAAAAATGATGACAAAAAAAATACTTTAGTATTTATTCATGGATTTTCCGTTCCATCTTACATATGGGATAAGACATATGATTCAGCTGCTGATAAAGGTTACAAAGTTGTAAGACTAGACCTGTTTGGAAGAGGGTTTTCCGATAATCCAAATCTGGACTACTCAGATGAACTTTTTGCCAATCAAGTAATTCAGCTTTTAGAAAAAATTAATGTAAATAAGGCAACATTCTTAGGTTTATCAAATGGAGGAAGGGTTATTTCAAAAATTGCATACTTAAAGCCTGGTTTAGTTGAGAAATTAGTTTATGTTTCCTCCAATAGTTTTAAGGAACACAGATCAATAACAGAAAATTCAGTTACGGGTAAAGAAATTAATGACTTTATAAGAAACAGATACCCAACTATATCAAATGGACAATTATTGGATTTCAAATACCCCGAAAATCACCAAAATTGGGTAACCAAGTACGAAGATTTATTAAAGTATAAAGGATTTGCTCGTGCTTTAGTTTCAACTATAAAAAATCACAAAAATTTAGATAAAGAAAACTCTTTTATTGATAGTTCAGAAATACCATATTTTTTAGTATGGGGAGATAGCGATTCAACAGTGGTTTACAAGGAATTTGAAAAAAAACTAAATAAACTTATGTTAAGAAAAAAAGAATATTTTATCGAAGATAGCGGTCATTTACCAAATATTGAAAATTCTATAGAATTTGAAAATTTACTATTTAATAAAATATTAATTAATAATTTTAAACAATAAATACTTTAAATATGGGTTTTCAAAAATCATTAGTCTGTTTCATACTTTTATCGAGCTTCTTTACATTTTCACAAAACAATATCAATTTTACAAATCAACTTCCTGAATTTCAAAGAATTGTAACGGATATAGTTAAAGGAAAATCAAAGAAAAATATTGAAATTGATGGAAACAGGTATTATTTTAAAAAAAATACCAAAGCAAAAATAATATTAAGAGGAAATAAAAATTCAATTACAGCTCCTGTTAATTATAACTATGTTGATCAAGTTTTTGAAATGGTTAACAAAGACATGATTTTGGAGCTAGATCCATCCAAAATTGATGGAGTTCAATTCGAAGATGATTACTTTACCGTATACAATGGAACTTTCTATAAGTTAATAACAGAAAACGAAAACTTTTCTGTTTTAAAATTCGTTTCTGTAGTATTAGTTAAGCCTGATTATGTACCTGGTATCGAAGATAAACCTAATCTAAGATATAGAAGAGATGATCAAATGTTTACTTTAAAAAACGGTAAGCTTAGAAAATTTAAGCTCAATAAAAAAACAATTATTTCTCTTTTCAAAAACAAAGAAAGTGAAGTAAAAAAGTATTTAAAATCTAATAAAATTTCTATTAGAAATGATGACGACCTAAAATTAGTATTTGACAATTTTAAAAACGACTTGAGATAAAATGTTAAATTGGCACAAAAATCAAGTTGAAAATTTCATGAAAAAATTTAGTTTTTCTTCTTATCAAATGCTGTGGATATCTTTGTTTAAAGGTATTTTTATTGGTGGATTGATTGTTTTTTTCTTTTTTTAATCATCATCTTCAAATAGCGTAGGCTCTTTTCTTTTCAATAAATAACCATTTTTTCTTATGTGATTCGGTTTATTGTACTCTTTAATCTCAACATTTAGAGTTTCCTCAAGCCAATCTGCAACCAAGTGTCTATGACAAAACTTTGTTTTAGCACAATGACACATTAAAATTGGTTCTTCATTTCCAGTCAATAACATTAAATGTTCAAGAACATTTTTTGGATTAAGTTCCGAGAGTTGTTCTTTATAAATATTTATAAACTTTTCTTCAGTGATTTTTTTTTTTCTTTAAATCATTGAAAAGTTTAAAATTTGGAGCAAGAGCTTTGTATTCAAACTTGACCTCTGTGAAATTTGAAGGAAATAATGCAATTGAAACTGCATTTTTTATCTCTTGCTTTTTTAATATGTTAAAGTTTGCTGTCTTGATATAAACAATTTAAAATTATAGTGCGAATTTCGCAAACAAATTTAGATATTAATAAGAAAAACTTATGTATCATCAATTTTGTTACAATTTTTACTGATTTTCTTTTGTAATTAACAATTATTTAACATATTTGTTTAATAATCAAAAATTTAAATATGAATAAAATCAAACAATTAATGATGTCATCCCTGTTGATGATCTCATTTATAGGTTTTGCTCAAGATCGTACTATTACTGGAACCGTTTCTGACGATGACAGTTTAGCACTTCCTGGGGCAACTGTAGTTGTAGAAGGCACCAATGTTGGTGTAACTACCGATTTTGATGGTAACTACGAGATTCAGGCATCTGAAGGAGATGTCCTAGTTTTTAGTTACGTTGGATTTGACAACCTCTCTATTGAAGTTGGAAAATCAAATGTAATTAATGTTACTTTAAACTCGAGCAATAAACTTGACGAGGTTGTTGTAACTGGTATTACATCAAGATCTAGAAAAAGACTTACAAGTTCAACTGTTACCGTTTCTGGTGAGCAAATTGAGGGTGTTGCAATGACTGCACCTGACCAAGCTTTACAAGGAAGGGTTGCTGGACTAAGAGTTGTTACAACCTCTGGAACTCCTGGTGCACCTACAAGCATACGAATTAGAGGTGAAGGATCTTTAACCGGTTCCAATAGCCCACTATTTGTTATTGACGGAGTCCCTGTTGATAATGGTACAAGTAATGGATCGCTAACAAATGATATTGGTTTACTTTCTTTACTTAACCCATCTGATATTGAAAGTATTACAGTATTAAAAGATGCGTCTGCAACTGCACCATACGGATCAAGAGGATCTAACGGTGTTATTGTAATAACTACAAAATCAGGATCTGCTGGTGAAGTTAAATATGAGGTATCCTCAAATTATGGTTTCCAAAATTATGCACTGGACGAAAGACCAATGCTTACTGGAGAACAAAGATTGGAGTTAGGTGCTGAATCAATAATTAATACTTATGGTTGGGATAAAGATCGTGCAACTAATTTTGCAATATCACGTTTCCCTGGTGTAGCTGCATGGGATGCTGGTGGAAGAGTTGATGGTGATTGGGAAAACGCAGTTAAAGTTGATGATGCTCCATATCAGAGATATAATTTATCTGCATCTGGTGGTAATTCAAGTGAAAACTTCAGAGCTTCAGTTGGTTACAACAATACTGTAGGAACTTCGATTGGTGTTAATTTTGAACAAATCAATGGTTCTTTTACTTACAGAAGAATTGCTGGTAATGTAACAATTGAAACTTCTAACAGAGTTTCAAATGCAATTCAGGATGGTCAATTAGAGGGTGGTTCTTATTTTGCTGCTCCTCAAATGACAAGAGTTTTCATGGCTCCTGTTCACCAACCTAAAAACGCAGATGGAAGTTGGAATACAAATATGTCTACAAGTATTTTCAATACTGGTTATCTTGCTGAAAATAATATTAGTAGAAATGACGCAACTAGAGCCATTTCTAACACTGGTGTTAAAATTAAGTTAGGAGATGGTCTTAGATTTCAAACACGTTACGCTATTGATTACAACATAGGTAATGCGCACAGGTATCAAAATCCAAATCACGGAGGAGGAGTAACTGATAATGGTTATGCATACCAAAGTACTTCCAGAGATTTTAGCTGGAATACTCTTAATACACTTTCATATGATAAATCATTTGGAGATCATGACGTTTCAGCAACCGCTCAATTTTCTTTTGGAAAATCAAAGTATGATTTCTTATCATCCTCTGGTGAGAATGTTGCTGCTGATGGCCTTATATATGTAACAAGTTTTGGTACCAACAGAGATGGTACTGGATCTTTTGTAGACACTAAGCGTCTTGGATATGTTGCTTTATTAAACTACTCTTTTCAAGATAAATATATTGCCGACTTTTCATTCAGACGTGATGGATCTTCAAGATTTGCCCCTGGATATAGAATGGGTAACTTCTGGTCTGGTGCTTTCGCTTGGAACATAACAAACGAAAGCTTCCTTGCTGACAACCCAATTATTAATACATTGAGGTTAAGAGCTTCTATTGGTGAGACAGGAAGTAATAGTGTTGGTATAAACGCTTACCAATCACTATTTGGATATGGTGGGTCGTACAATGATAATGGTGCAGTATCCCCATCTTCTTACGGAAATGGTATATTAACTTGGGAGAAACAAAGTCAATTTGATGTTGGTCTTGAATATTCAATATTAGGTGACAGAATATCTGGAACCATTGGATATTTCAACAGACAAACAAGTGACTTACTTCAAAGTGTTCCTCTTTCAAGAACAACTGGTCACTCATCACAAACTAAAAATGTTGGTGAGGTCGAAAACAGTGGTTTAGAACTTGAATTGTCTGCAGATGTTATCAGTACCGATAATTTAACTTGGACAATATATTCTAACTATGCTACTTTGGACAATAAAGTTACCAAGCTTGCGAAAGACGCTTCTGGTAATGATATTAACTTAGATGGGGCTTATAACAGAATTAGAGTTGGTGAAGAATTAAATGGATGGTTCTTGAGAATGTGGGCTGGAGTTGATTCTCAAACTGGTGTTCCTCTATACAACTTAGGTGAGAAAGCGGATGGTACCATTGACATGGCTACTACTGAAAATTATAATTCAGCGCTTAAATCTCCTGTTGGAAACAGATTACCAACTTATTCTGGTGGTTTAGGCACAAGGCTTAATTGGAAAGGTTTATTTATTGACGCTAACCTTTATTTCTCTGGTGGAAATAAGATTTTTGAAAGATGGAATTGGTATAGCCAACAAACTGGATTACTTTCTACATACTATTACCAAGGTGCTCAAGTTTTAATGAACAGATGGCAAAAACCTGGAGATGTAACTAATGTTCCAAAAATGCAGTATTCTACGAGTACATCATCTACTGGATCTGGTTCTTCAACAAGATTCCTTTATGATGGAGATTATGTAAGACTAAGAGATCTAGTTATTGGTTATAACTTACCAAGAACTGCTGCTGAAAAAATTGGTTTCGAAGATGTTCAATTGAACGTTAGAGGACTTAACTTATTAACTTGGGTTAAGGATGATGATTTACAAACTGACCCAGAAGTTAGGTTCGGTGGACAATGGGAAATTTATACTCCTATTATTAAATCAGTTTCTTTAGGACTAAACTTAAAATTCTAAGAATATGAAAAATATATATAAATACTTAATGTTATTTGTTGCAACCGCTTTAATAGTGTCTTGTAGCGAAGATGATTTAGAGCCTACATTGGCTCAAGATAAAGACCTTCAATCTGGTATACAATCTGCTGCAGATTTAGGATTTGTTATGAATAGTGCATATGATAGAATGTCTGGTTCCGGTTACTATGGAAGAAATTCAATTGTAATGCAAGGAGTTAGAACGGATAATTTTTATTCTAACATGAACTCTGGACGATTTTCTGATTCAGATATGGATTATTCCAATACTGGTGCAGGTCCTTGGACAACAATATATGGTGTAATTGCAATTTGTAATATTGTTATTGGAGCTGATGCAGCATCACTTACTGGAAGCCAGGCTGAAATTGCTCATATTCAAGGTTCAGCACACGCTGTAAGAGCCCTTGCACACTTTGATCTATTACAAGATTATGGCCAGCATTTTATTACTGGTCAAGGTGGTGGTGGAGCTTTAGGAATTCCATATGTGAAGAAATATAAAGATGCTGCAAGTTTAGAACCTGCAAGAGGAACAGTTGGAGAGAATGTTGCGGATATTACCGCTGACTTGACAACTGCAATTGCAATGATGGATACTTCTTTTGAAACAACCTCAAGCTACATGACTAAAGCAGGTGCTTATGCAATTGGTGCAAGAGCATTGCTATACGCTGGTTCTGTAGATAATAGCCTTTATGGTACTGCTGGTACTATGGCTAAGTGGGTTATTGATAATTCTGGAAGATCTCCTGTAAGTGCAGCTGGATTCACAGCTTCATATGCAACAGATAATGCGAGTAATTCAATTTTCGAATTAGCTTTCTCTGGAACTGACTCAAGAGGAATTAATGGTATTGCCAATATTTTAAGAGGAAATACTTATGGTGATGTTAGAGTTTTGACAAGAGATGTTGATGCTAACGGTGTTAAAACTGGAGGAGATGGTAGTAAGGACATCATGGAAGTTTATGATGCTAATGATGTTAGAGCTGCAGCTGATATGCTTGGAACGGCTCAAGGGTTTCCATCCTTATTAGGAAAATATCCTGCAATAAATGGTTCTGATAACGTAACTGTATTTAGAGTAGAAGAAATGCATCTAATTTATGCTGAAGCAATGCTTAGAGCTGGAGATGCCGCTACTGCTAAAACATTCTTAAACAACATTCCTGCCATTAGAGGATTGGGAGCTGATTATTATGCTTCTGCTACTCTTGAAAACATTCTTTTAGAAAGAAGAAAAGAGTTTTTAATGGAAGGACTAAGATTTTACGATCTTTCTAGAATGGGAATGGATATGCCACTTATTGATACTATCAAACAAATGAATGACGATAAAGATGGTTCACCACCAGCTTATGGCTCATTTAGATACGCATACCCAATCTATGAATCAGAAATGAATGCAAATCCAAATATGGTTCAAAATTACGGTTACTAATATCTAATACTAACCAATATATTTATAAAAACCCGCTAGAAACTAGCGGGTTTTTTATTACTATGACAATAGAAAACATTACTCTTTTTTGGATTATAATAGGAATAATTTCTTTCCCTTTTTTAATTAAAATAACGGCTCCATATGGAAGACATTCTTCCAAAAAATGGGGGTTCACTATTAATAATAAAATAGGTTGGATAATAATGGAATTTCCTGCTCTTTTAGTATGTCCTTTTATCTTTTTCATCAACAATCCTCCACTCTACTCATTTAATAGTTTTTTTATATTACTTTGGATTATTCATTATTTCAATAGAACATTAATTTACCCCCTCAAAATCAAAACTAAGGGTAAGAAAATGCCGTTAATAATAGCTTTCTCAGCATTTGGATTTAATTTTATTAATGGAATTATTAATGGTTATTTTCTCAGTGTTACAAACTATTATGAGTTTAATATTGGAATGTTTTTAGGATTTATTTGTTTTTTTGCAGGGCTATGTATAAATATTTGGGCAGACAATAAGCTAATTAGTTTACGTTCTAAAAGTCAACCTGGAGAATATGTTATACCTGAGGGTGGACTTTTTAATTATGTGTCTTGTCCAAACTTTTTTGGTGAAGTATTGGAGTGGTTTGGGTTTGCAATTATGACATGGAATTTGGGAAGTTTATCATTTTTTATTTGGACATTTATTAATTTAGTACCTAGAGCTTTATCTCATCATAATTGGTACAAAGAAAAATTTAAAAAATACCCCCACAAAAGGAAAGCAATAATACCTAAAATAATATGAAAAAACAGGAAATAGACAATTTGATAAAAAATATAAACAAAGATTGGAATGTAGTTGATAAGTCAATAAAAAGAGACTTTTTTTTTAAAGATTTTAAATATGCTTTTAAATTTATGAGTGATGTAGCAGTTGTTGCTGAAGAAATAAATCACCACCCAACATGGACTAATACCTACAACAGACTAGAAATTATATTAACAACACACGACACAGGTGGAATAAGTAAATTAGATTTTGAATTAGCTAAAAGAATTGACGTAATATTTGAAAAATCAAAATAATATAGGATAGTAAATATAACATACAGTCGAAAAAGCATATATAAATGCAAAAAAGGCTGCACCGGCAGATATATCTTTAATAATACCTATTTTTTTATTGTGATCTGGATGAATATAATCACAAATTTTTTCAACAGCTGTATTTAAGGATTCTATTGAAAGTATCAATGCAATCGCAAGAATTTTGAACATCCACTCTGTTGCTGAAATTTTAAAATAAAACCCTAGAAAAATAAAAATAACTGAAATAATAATTTGTGCTTGTATGGAGTGCTCTGTTTTTAATAGATGAAATGCACCACTGAGTGAGTAAAAAACAGCTTTGATTCTTCCTGAAATAAATTTCTTCACATTATAATGTTTTAACTAATATATGATTAATTTTAATGTCACTAATTATGTAACACCAAAATCGGTATAGTTATTGTAAAAGATCAAATATGAAAAATTTATTAATATCCATATTTACCCTTTTAACCGCGAGTTCAATACTTTCTCAAATTAACCCCAAGAATATTGAGATCGTAAGAGATCAATACGGTGTTCCACACATTTATGCCAAAACAGATGCTGAAGTAGCATATGGTTTGGCTTGGGCTCATTGCGAAGATGATTTCAAAACAATCCAAGAGGGTTACCTTGCTGGAAATGCTTTACTGAGTAAACATATAGGTCTTAATGGAGCTGCAGCTGATTTAATAACCCAAGTCATTGAATCAGAAGAAACTGTAGATAAATTATACAATACATTAAGTCCAGATTTTATTGAAGTTTTACAAGCCTATTCAGATGGAATGAATAAATACGCTGAAAATTTTCCAGACAAAGTTTTGGTAAAAAAACTTTTTCCTATTACACCAAAAAAAATGGCTAGGTACTCATTTTTGACACTATTTATAGCAAACGGTGCAGATAGATTAATTGGTAATATTTTCCAAAATAATATTAACAATGATATTTTTTACAATGAAAACATGAATGGTTCAAATGCTATTGCACTTAATTCAAATAAAATTGGAAAAAAAGAGACATTTTTGGCAATCAATCCTCATCAACCCTTTGACGGACCCACTTCATGGTATGAGGCTCATTTAGTTAGTGAAGAGGGTACTAATATTATAGGTGCAACATTTGCTGGTTCTCCATGTATTTTAATTGGAGTTAATAAATATTTAGCTTGGACACACACTGTTAATTACCCCGATAAAGCGGACATATTTAAATTACAAATGCATCCAAAAAAAAAGAATGTCTATTTAGTTGACGATGTTGAATACGATTTAGAGGTCAAAAAAGCTAAAGCATTTGTTAAAGTTTTAGGAATTCCAATAAAAATTAGTAGAAAATTTTATAAAAGTATTTATGGTCCTACTTTGAAAAATGATAAGGGATATTATTCGGTAAGAACTCCTTCTTTGTATAATATTAAATCTCTTGAGCAGTGGTGGAGAATGAACAAAGCCAAATCTTTTACTGAATTTTACAATATTTTAAAAACTAGAAATTTACCTGGTTACAATATTGGATATGCTGATAAAGATGATAATATCTTTTACATTTCTAATGGAATTATTCCCAAACGAGATGAAAGATATAACTGGAGAGGAATTGTTCCAGGAAATACCAAGATAACCCTTTGGACTGAATATTACGATGTTACTGAGTTACCTCAGGTAATCAATCCTAAATCCGGTTACATATATAATGCTAACCACTCCCCTTTCAAATCTACAAGTAAAGAAGAAAATCCTAACCCAGAAAATTATTCAACTACAATGGGGTATGAAACATATGACAATAACCGAAGTACAAGAATTTTTGAACTGCTTGAATCTTATGACAAAATAGATTTTGAAACATTTAAAAAAATTAAAAATGACAGGACTTTTCCCACACCTTTAAACTACAATTACATTGATGTAAATAATATTTTTGAAATGAAACCCTCTGAATATCCTGAAATTTCTGAACTTTTGATATCTATTCAATCATGGGATAAAACTGCAGATGCAAATTCTTTTGGGGCTGGTACTTATGCAATGTTTTATTATGAATCAAGTAAACACTACAAGACTTATATTAATAAAAAATTCACTAAACAACTTATTGCAGATATACTTTTAGATGTGAAAGAAAAAATGATTAAGTACTTTAAAACTACTAAAGTAAAGCTGGGTGATTATCAAAAATTAGTCAGAGGTGATAAAGAAATGCCAATTTTTGGATTACCTGATGTTATAACAGCAATGAGAGGGGTAAAACATGAAGAGGGCAAAATAAAAATTAGTCATGGAGAATCGTATGTTGGATTGGTAAGATTTACAGAAGATGGACCTGAGTATGAGTCTATTTCACCATATGGATCAAGTGACAACCCAAGATCGCCTCACTACAGTGATCAAATGAAAATGCTTTCTGAGTTTAAAACAAAAAAAATGACTTTTGATAAAAAAGAAATTTATTTGGACTCAAAGATAATTTACAATCCAAAATAAATTTTCTTGTAATTATATTATTTTTGAAATGTATGAAACAAATTATTGTAAAATCATTTTCACTTTTTGCTTTTTTGTTGCTTATCAGCTGTGAGAATAATTCTAACAAAAGTGAAATTGATGGTGTTTTAATACACTCTGTTTATTTTTGGCTAAATAACCCTGGAAACGAAACAGAACGAAAAGAATTTGAGATAGCTATCAAAAAACTTCTCAACACAAATAAACTAGCAGTAAAAAAACATCTAGGTAAAGCTGGGAATACAGAAAAAAGAGATGTTGTAGATAATAGTTATGATTACTGCATGATTCTTACTTTTCCCTCAGTCAAGGCGCAAAGGTTATATCAAGATGACCCTACTCATTTAATTTTTGTTCAAAGCGCCAAACATTTATGGAAGAAGGTACAGGTCTTTGATTCAATGAAGGAGCAGTATTAAAGGCTTTTTAATGTGTTTTCATATATTTTCTCATACATTGGTACAACTATATTAATATCATAGTTTAACGCCTTCTCAAATGCATTTTTTTTGAAAACCTCTAAAGTTTTATTGTTTTTCAGGATTGAAGTTGCATATTTAGTCATAGAATCAATATCATTACAATCTGTTAAATAGCCTGTTACACCATGTTTATTAATTTCAGGTAAACCACCAGCATTGGATGATATTACTGGAACCCTACTTGCCATCGCCTCTAGCGCAGCTAAACCAAAACTTTCTGTACTTGACGGTAATAAAAAAAGATCTGAATGACATAAGTTCTTTTCAACTTCATTAGTATTACCTAAAAAACTCACATCATTATCAATTGATAAACTTTTACAAAGAATCTCAGCTTTATATTTCTCTGGTCCCTCACCAATCATAATTAACTTAGATGGAATTTTTTTTGAGATTTTATTAAATGCTAAAACAACATTATTAACGTTTTTAACTGCTCTAAAATTACTTACGTGTGCTATAGTTATTTTTTCATTATTGTTTTCATTTTCTGAAAAGCAAATCTTCTGTTGCTTTTTATATTTCGAGATGTCAATAAAATTTGGCACAACCTTTATATCAATATCGATATCAAACTGGTCGATAGTATCTTGTTTTAAACTTTCTGAAACACAGGTTACAACATCCGATTTATTAATACTAAAATTAACTGCAGTTTTATAAAAAGGGTGATTTCCAACTAAAGTAATATCAGTTCCATGAAGTGTTGTAATTATTGGAACATTAATATTTTTTTCAATCAACATTTTTTTTGCCATATACGCAGCATATGCGTGAGGAATCGCATAATGTACATGCATGAGTTCTACCCCAAACTTTGAAATAACTTCAACTAATTTTGTAGACAACGCTAATTCATATGGCTGAAAATTAAATAAAGGATAATCTGGAACATTAACTTTATGAAAGAAAACATTATTATTATCCAGTTTTAACCTGACTGGTTTTCTATAAGCAATAAAATGTACTTCGTGTCCATTCTCACACAAAGACATACCTAGTTCAGTAGCCAAAACTCCACTTCCACCAAATGTAGGGTAACAAACGATTGCTATTTTCATTAATTTATTTTAATTAAATGAGTCATAAATAACTTTATGAATTTCTGTCCTTATATTATTTTTTGAAAGCAAATTATTTTTCATAGTTGGATAAGTTCTATTTGAAAGAAAAACATAAATTATCTCGTTTTCAGGGTCAGCCCAAGTATATGTTCCAGTAAAACCAGAGTGCCCAAAACTTGATTGAGGAACACATCCACAAGTTGATTCGCCATCATTAGTGTCAGGTTTATCAAAACCTATGCCTCTTCTATTATTTTGTTCACAAAAATAACAAGTATTAAAATGATCTAATGTTGTTCCATCTACATATCTCAGTCCACCATATAATCCTCTTTGTAAGTACATCTGCATTATTTTGGCTACATCATTTGAATTTGAAAATAGTCCTGCATGTCCTCCAACACCTCCCTGTAGTGCTGCTCCCATATCGTGAACATATCCAGTTAATTTATCATGTCTAAAATAATCATCTAACTCAGAAGGGATAATTTTGTCTTTTTTAAAAAATAAATTTGCATTATAAGATGTATAATTAGCACCTAATGTATTTAGGAATTTTTTTTTTATCTGTAAATCTAAATCACTACTATTTAATTTTTCTAAATAAATTTTCATAAGATAAAATGGTAAATCACTATATACATATTCTTTTTTTTGACTTAACTCGCTTCTTATTATATTTTTTTGAATTGTATCAAGAAAAGTCTTTTTTAAAAATAAATTATCCGAAACTTTAATTTCAAAATCACCAGCTTTTTTGGAATGATACCAATCTTTAGAGGGTTTATTAGTAGTAGTATCAAGTGTTTTTTTGTAAAAAGGAATCCACGGATATAAGCCAGAGTGATGTGAAAACATTTCTTTTATAGTTAACTGGTGTTTGTCTCCTAGATCTATATTTGGTAATAGCTTTGAAATAGGGGTATTTAAAGTATAATTTTTTTTTTCAAACTCTATCATCATTAGTGGTATGGTTGATAAAATTTTTGTTAAAGAAGCTAAATCATAAACATCATCCCAATTAACTTTCGATTTTGATTCATATGTCTTAGTTCCAAAAGTTTTATTGTAAATAACATCACCTCTTCTGGAAACCAAGACCTGAGCACCAGGTGTCATTTTATTTTTAATAGCATAAAGCACTATGGAGTCTATTTTTTCTAATTCTTTAGAATCAAATCCTTGAATCTTAGGATGACCGTAACTAAGTCTATTCAAAAGTTCAGTTTTAATGCCTGAATACACAGGAAATTCCTCACCAATTGAAACAGGAAGTAAACCTGTTGGTTTTAATGCACCAAAAATAATTTGAGCTGATTTATTTTGGGTCAAATCATTATTTTGGTATGAAACTACAATTGAATTAATATTATTCATTTTTAAATCCAATAATGCGTACGGTTTAGCAAAAACATCAAGAATTACTTTTTTGGTTTCAGAAATTTTCTCAATTAAATTTATTTCAAATGAAG
>MDTC01207525.1_pt1 | contig 16658 bp, 15 predicted proteins | sample 811181 | NCBI WGS metagenome assembly MDTC01 (sample SAMN05326644, study PRJNA326480) | marine metagenome | isolation source: seawater | place: Pacific Ocean: North | collected 2011 | reverse complement strand
GACTCCGTCGGCCCGGCACATCGGCGCAGCAACCTCCACCGGCGCCCACGGACTGGAGACTGGAGACTGGAGACTGGAGACCGCCCCGCCACTCCCTTGCCGGAAGCGACGCGACCTCGCGCCAGACCGACCCGCCACTCCCTCGCCGGAAGCCACCCGACCTCCCGCCAGACGCATCCGCCAGTTCCAACCCGACGCCCCGCTCTCCCCTACATCCCCACCGCCTCCAGGTGCTTGCCCGCCGCAAACCACCCATGCACCTTCGGAGCCGCCCGCTTCAGCGCCGCCGGATCCGCGTGGAACAGCGCAAAGGCATCGGCGAACGCCTCGTTCGGGTCGGTGCGACCGTAGGGGGTCGGGGCGGGGGTGGTGCCGAGGAGGCGGGTCAGCTCGGTGACGGCCGGGGAGTCGCCGCGCACCACGATCTGCGCGTCGAGGGCCTGCAGGTGCTGCACCGTCGCGTTGTTCTCCTCGATCGCCTGGTTCAGCGCCGCTCCACCCTTGCTGCGGAGGCGCTTGATCCGGGCCTGGATGCCCTCGAGGCGCTCCAGGAGGACCAGACGCTCCGCGTCGATGGCCCGCAGATCGTGGCGGGCGATCGCGTGGCCGAGCTCGTGGAGCAGGTCGAAGATGGCGACCGGCATCGGGTCGTTCGTGGGGCCGACGAAGCGACCGCGCTCGTCGAGGGTGGCGTCGTAGACCTCGATGCGCTGGGGTCCGTCCCCACCCGCGAAGGCAGCGGACACCTGGGCCCAGGTCATGCCCGGCGGTGGGCTCGTGCGCTGTCCGCCGGTGTGCTGCCGGGTGAAGACGAGGCCGTCCAGCACCTTGCGCTCGCGGGGGGTGAGGTGCTCGATCGCCACCTGCAGCCGGTGCAGGGCTGCCGCATCCCAGGTGCGGTCACGCTCGGCGAGCTCCCCCACACCCAGCGCCTTCAACCTGGATTTTCCGCGATCGAGCCCCTCGTCTGGCGGCGCGGGGGTCCAGGGCCGACTGGCCCGCGACACCCGCAGGGCGTCGGCGTCCCACCACACCGTCACCGGCACTGGGCCCTCCGGTCGGTCGAGCACCAGGTCCACCTCGGCGCCGCGCACCGGAAAGCTGGCCACGGTCAGGCAGGCGAGCGCCTCCACCGGGTCCAGGTCGAACACGGTCTCCGGCTGCTTCTTCGCCGGCAGGTCGACGCCGTCCGGGCCCGCGCGCACCACCGCGGTCATGCCGACCTCGCCCAGCGTGGCGGCCAGGGTCTTCTTGATGCCGTCGTCGCTCCAGGGCTCGCCGTTGAGCTTGAGCACCAGGCGCGAGGTCTCGTAGTAGGCCCCGGGAGGCCTCGCCGCCGACGCCATCGTCGCCAGCGCGAGCGCTCCGATCACCAGGGTGTTGCGCGAGACCCGCAAGCCGCCTCCTGTCCGTCCCTATCCTGGACCTGGGGGGGACGATCCGCTGGGACCCCCGAGACGAGCCCGAGGTTCCGGGGCGGACAGGAGGCTCGCAGCGCTAGCAGGCTGTGCTGCAGAGCCAGCACGGTGAGCCTCCGGCGAGATCCATCGGCACCTCCGACGTCGGACGCTGCGCCAAACCACGCGAAGGACACCTGCTCCCACTCGATCCGCCTTCGGCGTTTCTCGTGGCGGTGTCATTCGCGCGGCTTGCCTTGCTACGGCCCCTTCGGTCGTCCCACTGCGTGGGACGATCTCGGCGTTCTAGCAGACCTCCGGTCTCGCTACGCGGCCCGACGGTCTGCTACGCGTCCGCCTGCTCCACCGAGCAGCCGCCAGCGAGCATGTTCGCCGGGACCGCCACGTGCATGAGCGCGGGGTCGTCGAGGTTGAGGTTGTCCATGATGCCGACGAAGTCCGACCGGGTCTTGCCGCCGCCGAGGCGGGGGTTGTAGGCCTTCTCCTCGCCGACGGTGGTCATGGTGCGGCCCTTGTAGTCGTGGCCCGGGTAGATCGGGGTGTCGTCGGGCATGCTGAAGATGTGCTTCTGCACGCTCTCGAACAGGGTCGCCGCACAGCCGCCCTGGAAGTCGGTCCGACCGCAGCCGCGCACGAAGAGGGTGTCGCCGGTGAACAGCATGGGCTGCTCACGCAGGTAGTAGGTCGTGCACGCCTCGGTGTGGCCCGGCGTGGGGCGGACCTCGAGGGTGTAGCGCCCAAACGTGATCACGTCGCCCTCACCCACGCCGCGATCGGCGCCTTGTACGCCGGCGACCGCCGGGGTGATCACCTGGCTCCCGACCCGATCGCGCAGGCGGCAGGCGCCGGTGACGTGGTCGGCGTGCACGTGGGTCTCGATCGTCGCGACGAGCTTCAGGCCCAGCTCCTCCACCAGCTGCAGGTCCCGGTCCACGAGGGTGTCGACGGGGTCGATGAGCACGGCCTCGCCGGTGTTCTCGTCACCGAGCAGGTAGGTGTAGGTGCACGAGGTACGGTCGAAGAGCTGGCGGAAGATCATGGGGGGCTCCTGGGGTCGCGACGGTCCCACCACCCTCAGGCGGTGGGCTGGGAAGTGGTCTGGGAGAGGTCGGGCTGGGGCAGGTCGGTGCGCGGCTTGATCTCCACGTCGACCTTGGCGTGACGCGCCTTGTAGGCGTCGATCGCGTTCATGATCAGCATGCCGCCGATCATGGCGACGACGAAGATCAGCACGTCCCGCGACCCCGCGACCGTGGAGACCATGGCCGGACCGGGGCAGAACCCGCCCAGACCCCAGCCCGCACCAAAGAGGACTGCGCCGCCGATCAGGCGGGGATCGATGTCGCGGCGGCTCGGGATGCCGAAGCGCGGCTCGAACAGGGGCTTCTGGAGCTTGGGCACCAGCAGGTAGGCGAAGAGGTGCACGGCGATGGCACCGCCCATGACGAACATGAGCTCGGGCTTCCAGTCGCCGGTGACGTCCAGGAAGCCGACGACGTTCTCGGGCAGGGTCATGCCCGAGATGCCCAGGCCGATCGCGAACACGAAGCCCGCGGCGAAGATGGCGATCAGCCGAAGGGTGTTGCTGTTCAAATCACACCTCCGAACAGGTGGGTGACCAGCGCGGCCACACCGGCACCCGCGGCCATGAAGGTCACAGTGGCGGTGATGGAGCGCACCGAGAGGCGGGAGATGCCGCACACGCCGTGGCCCGACGTGCAGCCATTGCCGAGGCGCACACCGACGCCGACGAGCAGGCCCGCGGCGATGAGCGCGCCAGGAGAGCGGACCAGCGAGGCGTCGAAGACCCCCGGGTAGACCAGGAAGAGAGTCACGCCGCCCGCGAGCAGGCCGCCGATGAAGGCGAGACGCCAGTCCAGGTCCGACTGCGGCAGCTTGAGCGCGCCGCCCACGATTCCGCTGATACCGGCGATACGGCCGTTGAGGAGCAGCATGGCCGACGCAGCGAGGCCGATGAGCACCCCACCGGTCGTCGCCGCGAGCACGTTCATCCAGTCCATCAGGATTCCTCCAGTCGCGTGACGCGACGTCGCTCGGCCCATTGCGAAGGCTGTGCCGAACCCGTCGATCGAGTCAATGACGGCGTCATCGTGGATGATGTTTCATGTTGATTCAATCTATACCGTCAGTTGAAAGATACATGAGATGCTTTTTGAACCATATGCGTCCTGTTTGCCCCTGACAAGAGGGCCGGCTTTCCCCTGGCTCTCCGTGGCGCGAAGATGGGTTCTGGAGGTCGCCGTGAGATCAGTCCCCCTTCTCGTCTTTTCGGTCGCGATCGCCTCGGCCTGCATGCCAGATCGTCAGGTCACGCAGGAAGCCCGGGCAGAATCCCCCGCCCCGCGCCCGACCGCAGGCTCGGTGCTCGATGCTGCCGACGTGGTCCGCCGGGTCGCCCCCCACGGCAAGGCCCACGTGACCGAGCTCGCCGCAGGCACCGAGGCCTGGCTGGGCATCCTGGAGCTGGCCCCGGACGTCGCGGTGCCCGAGCACCGCGACCCCACCGAGGAGACCATCCACGTGCTCGAGGGCACCGGCACCATCACCATCGAGGGCCGCAGCTGGGAGGTCGGGCCGGGCGACACCATCTTCATGCCCAAGAATGCCCTGGTCACCTACAAGAACGGACCTGCACCGATGCGCGCGGTGCAGGTCTTCGCGGGTCCGGGGCCGGCGTCGAAGTACGATGCCTGGGAGGTCGAGGCCGCGCCCCCCCTGCCCACGAAGGGCGAGTAGGGCGCGGTCGGGCGCTCAGGCGGCCTGGCCGTTGCTGACCTGGCCATCGTCGGAGTCGTCGGTGTTGACCGGCAGATCGGCGCAAGACTCCTCGCGCGCCGTGCGCACCGCCACCTCGACGGAGTCGTAGACCTCGATCGGCAGCTTGAAGTGGGCGGCCTTGAGCTGGTCGCGCACGGCGGCCTTCACCCGGGCCAGCGAGAGGGTGACCCCGCGGCTGTGCTGGCTGACGGCCAGCTCCTCGAGCAGGGCGAGGGCGGAGGTGTCGATGTCGTTCATACCGCCGCAGTCGAGCACGACGTGGCGGTTCGCGTCCGCCTGGGTCTTGTCGATCTCCTGCTCGAGGCGGGCGATGTTGGCGAAGTACAGCCGGGCGTCGAGGCGCAACACGACCACGTCGTCGTAGGTCTGCAGGCCGTCGATCCGCTGGGTGTCACGCCAGAACGTGGTGCCGGGGAGCCGGCCGAGCTTGGCGATCACGGGCGACGCGCTGCGCCAGATGATCTGCAACAGGCTGAAGCCGACGCCCACGCCGATGCCGATCTCGATGCCGAAGGCCAGGGTGGCGGCGAAGGTGAGCACCAGCTGGAGCAGGTCGCCCTTGCGGACCTTCCACAGGTGCACGACCTCCTTGATGTCGATGAGGCCGAACACGGCCGCCATGACGATGGCAGACAGCACCGTGTTGGGCAGCCACGCGAACAGCGGGGTGATCGTCAGCAGGGCGACCGCGATGGCGCCCGCGGTGATGAGCGAGGCGAGGCCGGTCTTCGCACCGGCCTGGCCGTTGACCGCAGTGCGGGAGAAGCCGCCGGTGACGGTGTAGCCGCCGAAGAAGGCCGCCGCGACGTTGGACAGGCCCAGGGCGCGCAGCTCCTGATCGGCATCGACCTTGTACCCCTCGCGGGCGGCGAAGGCCTTGGCGACCGAGATGCTCTCCATGAACGCGACCAGGGAGATGGCGATGGCCGTCGGAGCGAGCTCGCCGAGCTGGGTCAGGGAGAAGCTGGGCAGGCTCGGCATGGGCAGGCCCGCGGGGACCTCGCCGACGACGGACAGCCCGCCCTGCTCGAGGCCGAAGAGCCAGGTGACGAGCGTCGCGCCGGCCACGACGATGAGCGCGCCAGGCGCCCGCGGCGAGAACTTCTTCAGCCCCAGCAGCAGCGCGATGCTGACCGCACCCATGCCCAGCGCGATCCAGTTCCAGTCCTGGATGTGGGCGAAGGCCTCGATGATGATCTCGTGGATGTGGTGCGTCCGAGGCAGCTTCACGCCCAGCAGGTGCTTGAGCTGGGACAGGCCGATGATGAGCGCGGCCGCAGACGTGAAGCCGCTGATCACCGGGTGCGACAGGAAGCGGACCAGGAAGCCGAGCTTGAGCAGGCCCATGCCCGCCTGCATGACGCCGACCATCAGCGCGAGCACGACGGCGAGGGCGACGTACTGGTCGCTGCCGGGCTGGGCCATCGCGCCGACCGAGGACGCGACCATGAGCGAGACCATGGCGACCGGGCCGACCGCGAGCTGGCGGGAGGTGCCGAGCAGCGCGTAGATGGCGAGCGGGACGATGGAGGCGTACAGCCCGACGATCGGGGGCAGGCCGGCGAGCATCGCGTAGGCCATGCCCTGCGGGATCAGCATCACGGCGACCGTGAGGCCCGCGGTGATGTCGCCGGGCAGGTCGGACATCTGGTAGCGACGCATCCAGCCGACGGCGGGCACGAAGCGTTCCAGGAGGTTCGAAGACATCGGGGCTCCGAGGATGGGGTTCGTCTGCTCGCCTATGCAGACCCCGTGCCACTCGGATCACTCCCGCCCGGACACAAGCCCGGAGCGGTCCTCGGAACGGGCCTCAGATCCCGTACTTCTTGCGCTTGCGCCAGAAGGTGGGGCGACTCATGCCCAGCATCTCCGCCGCCTTTCCGATGTGGTTGTCGGTCCGCTCCAGCGCGTCGACGATCCGCGCCCGCTCGTCCACGGGACCGGTCATCGTCGGGCGCAGGGCCGGCCGCGCAGGCGTGTCCTCGCGGAACTCGGGCGGCAGGTCCCGGAGCTCCAGCGCGGAGCCGCGCCCGACGGCGACGGCGTACTCGACGACGTTGAGCAGCTCGCGCACGTTGCCCGGCCAGGTGTGGTCGAGCAGGGCGCGCATGGCCTCGGGCGAGATGTCGGTGATCTCGCGTCCGCCGCGCTGGGCCTGCCGCTCGAGGAACGCCCACAGGAGCACCTCGATGTCCCCCTTCCGCTCGCGCAGGGGCGGCAGGTACAGGGGGATGACCCGCAGGCGATACATCAGGTCTTCCCTGAAACGTCCCTGCTGGACCTCCTGCCGCATCGAGCGGTGGGTCGCGGCGACGATGCGCACGTCGACCTTGACCGAGCGCGTGCCACCGACGGGCACGAAGCAGTGCTCCTGGAGCACGCGCAGGAGCTTGGCCTGCAGCTCGAGGGGCAGCTCGGCGATCTCGTCGAGGAAGAGCGTGCCGCCGTGGGCACGCTGAAACACGCCCGGGCGATCCCGGACCGCGCCAGTGAAGGCGCCGCGGACGTGGCCGAACAGCTCGCTCTCGAGCAGCCCCGGGGACAGGGCTGCGCAGTTGATGGCGACGAAGGGGGCTTCTCGGCGGTGGCTCTCCTCGTGGAGCGCCCGGGCGACGAGCTCCTTGCCAGTGCCGCTCTCCCCGCGGACCAGGACGGTGCCCTCGGTCTCGGCGACGTGACGGACGGTCTGGAACAGCTCCCGCATCTGCGGATCCACGGTCACGATGCCGTGAAACTCCTCCCGCTCGGGCGGTCGGCGACGGGGCTTGCGGCGCGGGGCGGCGACCCCCTTGGCGGCGGGTCGGAGCAGCTCGACCCCGCCGAGCCAGGTGCCGTCCTCGGCGAAGAAGCCGCGGGCAGTCTTGAGCAGATCGACCGGCGCACCCTCGGCCGTGTACAGCGTGATGGGAACGTCCTGGACGGCGCCGTAGCGGGACAGGCCGCAGCCCTGGATGCACTCGACGCAGCGGTTCGTCTTCAGGCAGTGCTCGCCGACCGCCTCGTCCGCGGCGTAGCCGAGCAGGCGCTCTGCCCCGTCGCTCCAGAACAGCACCTTGCGCTCGCCGTCGACCACGAAGAACACGTCGTCAGGGTGCAGCTGCCCCATGGCCTCGATGAGAGCCATCGCCCCCACCGACTTGCCGAACTCGCGCAGCTCCGCACGCTCTGCCGCCATTCGCCCTCCGGACCGTTCAGGCCATTTCAGTGAAACATACAACCCCCGGGGGGCTGTGTCACGCCTCACATCCGGTCGAAGATCCGGTGGCTGGCGGAACCCGGAGTGGGCATACAGGCCTTGGAGGACTCTGAATGCCAGGTCGCCCCATCACGTTGGATTCCCGGTGCGCCCCCGGCTTCCCCGATCTGCGGACCTCCAGGCCCGGCAGGGATGGCCTGGTCGCCCTGGGTGGCAACCTGCAGCCCGACACCCTGATCGAGGCGTACAGCAAGGGGATCTTCCCTTGGGAAGCCGAAGACCCGATTCCGTGGTTCTCGCCCGACCCCCGCTGCATCCTGCGGCCGGCCGACTTCCACACGAGCCACTCCCTCAAGAAGCTGGACCGCAAGGGCCGGTACCGGGTGACCGCCGATCTGCGCTTCCGGGAGGTCGTGCGCGGCTGCGCCACCATCCACCGCCCCGGCCAGCGCGGCACCTGGATCAGCGACCGCATGGGCGACAGCTACGAGACCCTCTACCGGATGGGGATCGCCCACAGCATCGAGGTCTGGGACGGCTACGAGCTGGTCGGCGGGCTGTACGGTCTCGCCATGGGCCGGGCCTTCTTCGGCGAGTCCATGTTCTCCGCCCACCCCAACGCGAGCAAGCTGGCCATGCGCCACCTCTGCCGCACCCTCGCCGGGTGGGACTTCCACTTCATCGACTGCCAGCAGCACACCGAGCACCTGCAGAGCCTGGGTGCGGTGACCGTGCCCCGGCGCGAGTACCTGGACCTGCTGGAAGACGCGCTGTCGGGGCCGGACATGTGGAACCCGGACCACGCGGACATGCTGGTGTTGTGAGGGCTGCCCCCTACTTCCGGAACACCAGCAGCGTGCGGTCGCGGTGGTTGATCGCGTTGTCGTAGGCGAACCCCTCCGCGGACTGGGCGTTGAGGATCTCCTCGATCTGCTGGGTGGTCAGCTCCGGGAGCTCGACCACGCGGTACTCACGCTTCTTGCTGGACTTTCCCGAGGATGACCGGCCGAGGACCTCGTCCTTGAACGGGCGCAGCTTGGGCCAGGCCTCGCGGAGCGAGCACCAGTCGGGCAGCCCGGGGTGCCACACCTGATCTTCCGGGCGGACCTGCTTCTTGAGGTGCAGCGACACCAGCTTCTGCGCGGACACCGGGCCTTCCTGACCCACGCCGCTGCTGAAGTGCCATCCCTCGCTCCAGTCGGTGCCTGACATGCTCACTCCCCTCCGGAGACCCCGGCGCAGCGACCGGACTGACACAGGTTGGACGCGCACTCCGCGTCGATGGCGCACTCCTCGTCGAGGGCGAGGCTGCCTTCCACCGCGACTCGGCAGGACTCCGGCGCGCCATCGGCGAAGAAGGCCTCGCAGGCCTGGGCCTCGACCGCGGTGACGCACGCCTTGGCCGCGTCCTTGTCGTAGGTGACGGTGCCGGCGTCCGCAGCCGCGTCCCAGTCGTCCTCCTGGGCGGCGTCCGGCCCGATCCGACCGACGCACACGTCCTCGGAGCTGCCGTACAGATCGCTGAACGCGGACTGGGCGTCCGACGGGTAGCTGCCCTGGCAGGCGAAGGCGCGGGCGCAGGGGGACTCCGCCATGGACACGGAGCCCTGGTAGGCGCTGCCGTAGCCGCCGCACGCGACGAGGCCGGCGCACAGCGCCACGACGAACGAGGAGAGGGGCTTGCCAGTCATCGAGGTTCCTCCGACGCCCAGGCGTCTAGCCGAGCAGACGTCAGGGTGCAGGCAGACTCACGGAGTCCACCTCGGCGCCGGTCACGTCGAGGCGGGTGATCGTCAGCGCGCCGTCTTCGGCGAAGTCGAGCCGGGTGGCGCCGTGGGTGTTGGAGCTGAACACGCGCAGGGCGGCCCCATCGGGATCAGCGTCGACCCGGTGGTCGATGTTTCCGAGCTCGCCGCCGCCGCCGCCTTCGTCGAGGTAGAGCACGCCGTCGACGTCGAACCGCTCGTAGCCGTGGCCGTGGCCGGACAGCACCACCCGCACGACGCCGGTGTCCTTCAGCGCGCCCACGAGGTTGTCCCGCAGGCCATCCGCGGGCACCTGCTCGGCGAGGTCGTACGGTCCCCGGTGCATCAGCACCACCGCCTCCCGCAGCCGGTCCGCGTTGACGACATCGCGCAGCTCGGCGTCGAGCCAGTTGCGCTGGGATCCACCGGCGTCCAGGCGATCATCTTGGGTGTCGAGCACGATGAACCGCACGCCAGCGAGATCGATCGCGTAGTACGTCTCGCCCGACCCGGCCCGGCCCTGTCCACTGAACCAGCGCAGCCAGACCGCGGCCGTGTCCGCGTCCAGATCCTCCAGGTCGCCGTAGGCCGTGTGCACGAGGGCATCGGGCTGGGCGGCGTGCACGTCGTGGGCGAGCTGGCTCCAGCTGGAGGCGTCGACCCCGTTGCGGCGCAGGTCGCCGAGCAGGAAGACCAGGTCTGCCGCATCGCCGAGGGCGAGGACCTTGGACTGCACTGGGGGCGCGAGGGAGCCGGTCACCAGCACCGACAGGGGCTCGCCCGAGGCGTGGGGCGCGCGCACGCTGCCGGTGTACTGGTCGCTCTCGTCGCGTCCCGCGTGCACGGTGAAGGCGGACGGCTCCGCGCCGAGGTCCTCGAAGAGCAGCTCGGTCGTGTGCAGGGTGTGGTCACCGGGCACGTCCGGGTACGGCACCTCCACGCCCTCCGCCGGGAAGCGCCAGGTGCGGTCCTGCCGATCCTGGTCGGGCGTGGTGACGAAGGTACACTGGCGGTCGGGCAGGTCGACCTCGACCGGGATGTCGACCAGCTCCAGGCTCTCGAAGCGCAGGCGCACGTGCTCCCGGCGCAGCTGCTGGATCGGCGGCAGGGTGAGCGCCACCGGGTCGGACGGGCTCGTCACCGGGGTGCAGGTCTGCACGAACTGTCGCTCGCAGGCCGAGAATCCGGCGAGGGGCACCAGCAGGGCGACGAGGGAGAGGCGGGCGAGGGAGAGGCGGGCGAGGGACGAGGGGCGCTGACTCACGAACACTCCTGACGGGTGCTTCCGACGAGGCCCAGTCTGGCACAGCGTCGGCCCCCTGTCCTACAGCGCCTCCGCCTCCGCCTCCGCCTCCGCCTCCGCCTCCGCCGGGTCCAGCGACAGGGTCACCGTGAAGCAGGCCCCGCCGCGCGGCCCGTGCTCGCAGGTGAGCGTGCCGCTGTGGGCCTCGGTCAGGGTCCGCACCAGCCACAGCCCGAGCGAGTCCTCCCCCGCCGTCTCCAGATCGACCCCGGGTCCGCTGTCCTCGACCACCAGCTTGGCGACGCCCCCGTCGACCGACAGGGCCACCCGCAGGCGCGGGGTGCTCGACCGGGGCAGGACGTGCTCGCCGGCGTTGGTGACCAGCTCGGTGAGCACGAGCCCGAGGTGCAGCGCCACGTCGTTGCTCACCTCCAGGGGCTGAAGGCTGCACTCGAAGGCCGCGCGCCCGACGCTGGGCAGACCGCGGCGCAGGTGGGCCAGCAGCCGCTCGAGGAAGACATCGACCCGCACGGTGCCATCGGCCGGCTGGCGGTAGAGCTCGGTGTGCACGACGGCCATGGACTGCAGGCGCGCGCGCACGTCCAGCAGCGAGCGTCGCGCCGCCTCGCTGCGCACCCGCCGGGCGGTCATGCCCAGCAGGCTCTGCACGACCTGGAGGTGGTTCTTCACCCGGTGGTGCACCTCCCGCAGCAGGGCCTCCTGGCGCAGGAGGTCGTCCTCGACCCGGCGCTGGGAGCTGCGCGCCGCCGTGACGTCGACCGCGATGGAGACGACATAGGGCTCTTCAGGGACGCGCACGAAGCGCACCTCGAACACCTGATCGCCCTGGTCGACGTCCACCTGGACCGGCTCGCCGCCGAGCGCACGGTCGATCCAGCCCTCGATGCGCTCACCGACAGCGTCACCGAGCACCTCACGCGGGGAGCGTCCGACCAGCATCGCCGCGTCGAAGCCCAGGCCGGAGAGCGCCCGACCGCCGGCGATGACGTAGCGGTACTCGCTGTCGAAGAGGTAGGTCGCGCCCGGGAACTCGCTGACGAGGGAGGCGTAGCGCTGCTCGGCCTCGACCCGCCGGGCACGCTCCGCCTGCGCAGGCGAGATGTCGACAGTCACGACCACGGCGCCGACGATCTCCCCGTCTTCGACGATCGGGCTGTGGGAGACCTCGAAGTACTGACCGCCGATCGACTGCTGATCGACGTAGGCCTCGCCGGCGAAGCAGCGTTCATAGCCCGCATTCATCCTCGATCCGAGCGCCTCACCGAACAGCTCGACCGCGGTCTTGCCGACGACGTCCTCGGCGGTGAGCCCCCGCTGTGCCAGGCGCGATCCGCCCGCGCAGACGAAGCGCCCCTCGCGATCCACCACGGCGATGGACCCCGACGGGTACGCGGCCAACAGGGCGTCCAGCATGCGGCGATCCGTGAGTGGCATACACCCCCGCCGCCTACTCTACCTCACCGCTCCCGCGCCACAGCACCTCTCCGCCGCGACCATCGCTCGCGATGACCACCAGCTCCGCGCGCTGACCCGACTCCGCGTCCTCGCCCACGATCCAGGTCGGGTCGGCATACCCGAGGTCGCTGACGGTCACGAAGGAGGCGTCGAAGCCGCCCAGGGTGGTGTAGCCGTACACGTCGACGGTCTCGTCGTCCTCGACATCGAAGTCCAGCGTCACCTCGCCGCCGACCGCGACCCGCTGCACGGCGTCGGGGGTGCGCGTGAAGCGGGGGTGCTGGTTGCGGGCGTCTTCGGACCGCATCGAGACGACCAGGCTGCGCCGGGTGAGCGCGACCCCCTCGAGCGGCAGCTCCCGGGCGTGGGCGGCGGGGTCGGACAGGTCGGTGACGAGCTGATCCCAGCCGGAGTCGGCGTCGGTGGCAGCCGCAGCGCGGTCGATCAGCGGACACAGGCCGGGAGCGCAGGTCAGCACCCAGACCGTGGTCTGCACCTCGGGGACCTCGTCCGACAGCACGCCAGCGAGGGCCGCGGGCACCGTGAGGCCCTCTGCGCGGCCGGTCTCGTCGACCCGGGCCGTCCAGCCGTCGGTGGTGCCGGACGTCGCCTCCAGGCAGGGCGCGCCGGGGGGTCCGGTGGGGGTGCACAGCCAGACGAGTGCGTCGTAGCCTGCGTCATCGGGGTCGATCGCGGTCACCTGCACGCCCAGGCCCTCGCCGGGAGCGGCCTCGGGCACGTCGGGGATGGCCGCCAGCACGCGCAGCTCGGGGACGAGCGTCTCCTCGACCGGACCGCCGCACGCGACCGCGGACAGGGCCAGGACCACGCCGGCGATGCGCCTCACCACGACGCCCTCAGGCCGAACGCGGGCAGGAGCGGCAGGCCGGTGGTGGGCGACTCCTCCGAGTAGTCGTAGGTCCACCCGATCACCTCGATGTTCTGGTTGTTCGTGGCGTTCTGGATGTCGAAGTACAGGGCGAGGGTCCAGCGATCGAAGGTCCACTCCTTGTCCACGCGCACGTCGAGCGACCAGAACGGCGGCAGGCGCGCGCTGGAGCGATCCCCGTAGACCGGGAAGAACTCGCGGGTGTCGTGGTCGAAGACCCGGTTGACCACCGGGGTGTAGGGGTTGCCGCTGGAGAAGCGGACCCGACCGCCCAGGCGCCAGCCACGGGGGAGCTTGTACGAGGCCAGGGCGTTGAGCACGACCGGCTGGTCGTAGGCGAACAAGGCCTCTTCTCCCCGGCGGTCCACCCGGGTCGAGTGGGACAGGGTGGCCGTGCCGAGAGCGACCAGGCGGTTGGTCTGCAGCTTGATCGAGCCCTCGATGCCCGCGATGCGGCCGGTGCCGTCGTTGGCGTAGGGGTCGAGGTCGAAGGGCCCGACCGGGGGCGGTCCGGTGAAGAAGCGGAAGGCGTCCTCCCGCCCGACGACCACGCCGCCCAGCCAGTTGTAGAACCGGGTGAGCTCGATGCTGACGTGCTCGCCGACCTGCTGCTCGAGGCCGATGGAGGTCTGGACCGACCAGGTCGTGCCCAGCTCCGGCACCTCGGCCACCTGACGGGGCAGGCCCGGCTGGGCGTACTTGCCCACCGCGAGCTTGACCCGGGTGGTGGGGGTGGCGTCGGCGGTGGCGGAGAAGCGCGGGTCGACCCAGACCGAGCTGTGCTTGCCGAAGAACTGGCTGCCGAGGCGCACGCCAGGCACGAAGGTGAAGCGGCCCACCGCCAGGGTGGGCTCGACGTACGCTGCGGGTCGGGTGCGCCAGCCGACGTCCTCCTCGACCTGGCCTCCGCCGAAGCTGGGCACGTCGATCAGGTAGGAGACGCGATCGGTCCGGGTGTCGAGGCCGATGCGCCAGCCCACGCCCCCGTCGGAGGGCGCGGGGCGGTAGAGCTCCTGACGCAGGTCGACCGCGAAGGCCTTCTCGTAGGCCTGCCCGTCCCCGCCGAACTCGAAGGTCTGGGTCTCGGGACCGATGCCCGCGGACGTCTCGCTGCGCCAGCCTCCCCCGAGCGGGTGGAGCACGCGCAGGCGCAGGCGGCGGAAGGCCTGGGTGAGGCCGATGGCGGGGGGCTCCTCGCCGTCCTCGTCCACGCCCAGGATGCGGAAGCGATCATCGGAGAGCAGGAAGAGCGCGTCGTAGGTGGTGCCGGCGTCGGTCCGGTGCAGCACGCGGGCCTGCAGGTCGTAGTAGCGAGGCGCGCGGACCGACAGGTTGGGCATGTTGTTGAGGATCGGGTTCAGCACGGCGTCGGCGTAGGAGCGACGCCCGGCGAAGGTGATGGCGGTCTTGTCGCTGACCCGCTGCTCGGCAAACAGGCTGGCCTGGAAGATGTCGACGCTGACGAAGCCGTGGCTGCGCTCGGGCAGGCTGGTCGTGGTGCGGATGTCGATGCTTCCGCCGATGACCCGGCCGTAGCGGACGCCGAAGTTGCCCGGGAGGAACGCCACTTCTTCGATGGCGTCCGACGGCACGACGGTCGACAGGCCGCCGAAGTGGAAGGCCAGCGGGATGGCCACGCCGTCGACGTAGTAGGCGCTGTCCTCGGGGGCGGTGCCGCGCACGATGAGCTGGCCGATGCCCAGCGGGGGGCGGGCAATGCCGGGCAGGTTCTGGATCGCCTTGACGACGTCACCGTTGCTGCCGGGCAGGTAGCGGATCTCGTCCGCGTCCAGGGTGCGCTCGGTGACCTCGGGAGCGACCGCGCGATCCACCACCTCGATGACCTCGGCCGCCTCCTCCGCCTCCCAGGGCCGGGTGACCTTGGGGAAGACGGTGACGCTGGCGACCTTGCCCTCGGCGACGGTGAACGCGGCCTCCTCGGGCTCGAGTCCGGGGCCGGTCGCGATGAGCTCCCAGGCGCCCGGGGCCAGATCGTTGACCGCGAAGCGACCCTCGGAGTCGGTGCGCACGGTCTCGGTGGCGCCGTCGGGACCGACCAGGGTGATCTGCACCGAGGAGAGCGGCTCGCGGGAGCCGGCCTCGCGCACCCGACCCTCCAGCGAGAGCACGGGCACGGCCTCGGCCTCGAACACGTAGGCGTAGGTGATGCGGCTGGGCACGGCCTTGCCGCGCTCCGATCGGGCCGGGGTGAAGCGCCAGTCGAAGACCACGTCCAGCACGGCCTCGTCGAAGCCGTTGCCCACTGGCTCCGGGATGTTGGCGTCCAGCACCCGGCCCTCCTCGTCGAGGACCAGCTCCACCAGGACCCGCGCTTGCAGGCCCTCTTCCAGCGCGATGGGCGGGTAGACGGGAGGCTTGATGGACAGGGCGGAGGGCAGGCTCGGACCCTTCTCCTCCTCGACCGGCGGCGGCTCGGGCGCGTCGTCGGGCTCGGGCGCATCGGGGGCGTCGTCAGCGCCGGGCGCCTCGTCAGCGCCGGGCTCCTCCACGGGCGGCCCCTCGTCCTGGGCCAGCGCCGGGCACACCCCGGCGAGCGCCACGGCAGTGACGATCGAGCAGACACGAGCGTACGAGGTCCAGAGGCGCATGCACGACTCCTGCGAGCGAGATCGCATCGCTTGTGCACACCTTTTGTATACCCTTTGTCCAGGAATGCAAGGGCAAGGTGGAACCGGAGACAGGGTGCCTCGCTCGGGCTCGCCTGCGCAGTGAGGGTGCATACGGGGAGACCTCACCCGGCCCGCGGAGCGACCATGGAACCCATCCACGATGTCCCCGTCACCATCGTGACCGGCTTCCTGGGAGTCGGAAAGACGACCGCGATCCGCAAGCTCCTGGCCGAGCGCGAGGACGACGGCCCCCCATGGGCGGTGCTGGTCAACGAGTTCGGCGAGGTCGGAATCGACGGCGCGCTCCTGTCCGAGGGCGAGGTCGCGGTCACCGAGATCCCCGGCGGCTGCATCTGCTGCACGGCCGGGGTGAACCTGCAGATGTCGCTGGTCCGCATCCTGCGCGAGGTCCGCCCCGGTCGCGTCTTCATCGAGCCCACCGGCCTCGCCCACCCCGCGACCATCCTCGACATGCTGCGCCGCCAGGGCATGCGCGACGCCGTGTCCGTGCGCGCCACGATCACGCTGGTCGACCCCCGCCGCCTCGACGAGCCCCGGGTCCGCGAGAGCGCCACCTTCAACGACCAGGTCACCGTCGCCGACGTGCTGGTCGCCAACAAGACCGACCTGTGCACGGACGAGGACCTCGAACGCTTCCGGGCGTTCGCCGCCGAGATCTGGCCGCAGCCAGTCGTGGTCGCCGAGGCCGCCCACGGAGCCCTCGACCCCGCCTGGCTCGACCTCGATCCCCGCCCTCGCCAGACCCGCTACGTGCCCGTCGACGCCCACGGCCACGAGCTGCACAGCGGCATGCAGGCCGACAGCTGCGGCTTCATCTGGGGCCCCGAGGTCCAGTTCGACCGGCTGCGCCTGCACTTCGCCCTGCAGGAGCTCGTCCTCCCCGGCCTGCTCCCCGAGGGCGCCCTGCGGGTCAAGGGCCTGTTCCGCACCCCCGGCGCCTGGCTCGCCATCCAGGCGAGCCCGGACGAGGTCGCGACGGAGCCCACGGGCTGGCGGCGGGACAGCCGGGTCGAGCTGATCGCACCGGCGGGGGAGGCGATCGACTGGGAGGCGGTGAGGGAGAGGATCGAGGAGGCGGTGATCTAGTCGCCGGCAGCGTCGCAGGTGCTGGCGGGGAGTCGCGTTGCCGCGGGCAGGGGAGTGGCGGGTCGGAGGTCCGCTGGCGGGGAGTCGCGTTGCTGCGAGCGGGGGAGTGGCGGGTCGGAGGTCCGCTGGCGGGGAGTCGCGGTGCTGCGAGCGGG
>MDTC01044930.1_pt1 | contig 16661 bp, 15 predicted proteins | sample 811181 | NCBI WGS metagenome assembly MDTC01 (sample SAMN05326644, study PRJNA326480) | marine metagenome | isolation source: seawater | place: Pacific Ocean: North | collected 2011 | reverse complement strand
GCCTTGCCTGGGCCAATATAATTATCCCACCAACCGGGCTTTTTATCGTCTTCTTTGTAATAACCAGCGGCATGATGATCGCCTGACAAGGCGTGGCAAATTAATACCGCATTGGAGTGATCGCTGTTTAGGCTACCATAAGTTTCGTAGACAATATCTAAATTTGGCAAATCTCGCCCACAAGAAACCCTGAACGGCGCATCAAAATGAACCGTTTTAGCTGTCACTAGGCCGACTGAATTCGCTGAAAATTTCATAGTGTTTTGTCACCAACGACTAAATGTTTAGCTTACACTGCATGACGACTCTTGCTATAGCGTTATTTCCGTTAATTATATGGCTATGTCTCTCGGTTACTTGCGGTATACCTAGTCCTGCAGCCATTGTTTTGCTTGTTGCATTATGCGGCTCTGAGCAATGGCGATAAACGCTAGTACCCCACTTAAATTAGCTGCCATATCCGCAATTGAGCAATATCGATTCGGCAATGTTGCTTGCAGCAATTCAATAATGATTCCATACACAACCGCCGACCCAGCGGCGAGTAAAAAAACAGACCGGCTGTTAATTAAAATAAATGGCCAAATCATTAACGTAAAATAAGCAAGAAAATGCAAGACCTTATCAGAGTGTGAAAACGGCATAGCGGCCAAGGCAGGCTTGACCGCAAAATAACTCATCACAGATAATTGGCTGATCAGCAGAAACAACGCCATTAATCGAAACCAATACTGATAACGCATTCGTCTAGCACTCACTGCATTAACTGCAGGGCCTCACGGACAACCATCACCAACATGGCAATCGTTGAGAGAGAGAAAAATGAAAACCGTGCCATCACATTATTGCTAGTTATCTGAATTAATGAGTGCAATACCCTTAGCGCTACATAAGCCCAAGCCAGTTGCACCTGCAGAGCATCAACTTGCCCTGCTAACGCCAAATAAAAGCACAGCGCGTAAAATATCGTCGGCTGCTCCATCAAATGATTATAATTATCAGCAGAAGCCTCTACCTTGGTTGGCAATATTCCACTTAATGCGCTCGGATGTTTGACTGACTGCGGGTCGATTTCTGCTTTAGCCATCGCAGGCATACGCATCGCATACATGCGAATAAAAATAACCAAACTCCATGCAATTAAAGCCAATACGGGCATTAAAATAGCCGTATTTACAACGATTGAATCTGTCATGCTTTTCTCCTATTGTTTGCTTATTGGTATAAGAATTACACAAGTATTATTCGTCAGAAAAACCTTCTTTAAAACTCGGATACTGCAGGCTAAACCCTGAGTCCAGCAAGCGATGATTTAAGCAGCGTTTATTGCCTCCTCGACCTGAGGCTGCACCTTGTCTCAACGAGGCTAACGATATTCTATTTTTATTTGCTAACCATTGCATTACTTCATAGAGAGGTGTTGGTTGGCTGTCGACGGCAAGATAAATAGATTCAAGTGGCTGGCCTGCTTGATACCGCCACAAGAGATGCATAAAAATACGACAACAATCGTCGATATGTATGCGATTGCTAATCATCGCTGGCTCCCGAGGGCAAATCTCACCGGCCTCTAAGCGGGACACTAAGCGACTTTTACCGCGGCCGTATATACCTCCAAAGCGAATCGAGCTGGCAGGCCCTGAATATTGCTCGATTAATGCCTCAGCTTCCAGCATAGTCTGGCCAGAAAAGCTCGTTGGCACAGTGACACTGCTCTCATCAACCGATGAGCCATCGGTTTGACCATAGACACTGGTCGATGAAGCAAAGAGCACCAATGGACTAACCGCTTGGGCAGATAATGGGCGACTTAGCGACTGCAAGACATGGTGTAAACCTTCGATATAGGTTCGCCGGTAAGCGTCGGCAGTAAAACTATCGGCCGTCAATGTGACAATAACCGCATCCCATTGCTGTTCACTTAATACCGCCAAGCTCGCTGGCTGGGTAATATCAATACTCAGGGCCGCTATGCTCTCAGGCAGTGACTGGATGGTTCGCCTAGCACCAACAGCCTCATAATGATCAGCCTGGAGCAAGCCTGCTGTTTGAATGCCCAGCTCGCCACAGCCAACCAGCAATACCTTGCCCTTGGTCTTCAGTTGCTGTGATGTAAGAGAATTTGCCATAATTTATTTTCAGCGAAAACGTATTGTTAGGTCAGATAATAACATTGAATCGTCATCGGCAACATAAGGCTTTGCAGAGAACGATGGACTGGGCTTTCGCTTTATCTATTGGCCAGTTATGATGGTATTAAGCGCTCATATAAACGCAAAAATACTGATCCATTGCAGCTCGCGATTAAGATACTTATGCAGAATCATGTTTCTCCACAGCCAATACCATTATCGACAATCAAAGGCGTTGGGCCCGCTATTGCTCGTAAACTGAATGCATTGGGCATCTTTTCAGCCACTGATCTATTGTTTCATTTACCGCTGCGTTATCAAGATAGAACCACCGTCCAATCTATCGGTAGTTTGCAGTCAGGTCATGCGGTGGTCATTGAAGGAGAGGTCACGGCCTGTAATATAATATTTGGTAAACGGCGAAGCCTAGTATGTAAAATTAAAGATCAAAGCGGTGTATTAACACTTCGCTTCTTTCACTTTTCAGCCGCTCAAAAAAAACAGATGGTCAATGGCCAGTTGTTACGCTGCTTTGGTGAAGTCAATATTAATCGTGGCAGCGCTGAAATGATTCACCCAGAATATCAGCGTATTAACGCCGGTGACCCTCTACCTAATCCAACTCATCTAACCGCTATATACCCGACAGTCGATGGAATCAGTCAGATACGATGGCGCAATTATATCGAAGGCGCTTTCGCTGTGAGCAATAATGCCTCTATCGAAACGCTGATTGATAACGAAAAAATATCAGCGATTAAACAAACACTAGCCGCCGACCTTTTCAGCTCGCTAAAGTTACTACACTACCCTCCTGCGACAATCGATTTAGCGCTTATCTCAACAGGCATGCACCCATTGCAGCGACAGTTAGCATTTGAAGAGTTAGTCGCACAGCGGCTATCACATTTATTATTGCGTAAAACCAGCCTAACAACGCCAGCGATTGCTATTGAGCCTAATGCAGGAATAGAAGAAACATTTTTAAGCCGCTTAGCATTCACGTTAACCGGTGCCCAACAGCGAGTTTTACAACAAATTAAAAATGATATTGCCAAGCCGCAGCCAATGATGCGCTTATTACAAGGGGACGTTGGCTCGGGTAAAACAATTGTCGCTGCCACCGCGGCATTACAGTTTATCAGTCAACATCAGCAAGTTGTCATTATGGCGCCAACAGAAATTTTAGCCGAACAACATCTCGAAACGTTCACTGAATGGTTTGCTAACTTAAACATCCGTACTGGCTTATTAGTCAGTAAAATACCTGCGGCAGAAAAAAGGCAGCGCTTAGCGTCTATTGCTAATGGTGAAATGCAGATTATTATTGGTACTCATGCCCTGATTCAAGAGCAAGTTAATTACCAAAACCTGGGTTTAATTGTTATCGATGAACAACACCGCTTTGGTGTTGACCAGCGGCGAAAACTGAAAGATAAGCGGCTTGATCACTTTGGCGTCCATCAACTGGTTATGACTGCAACGCCCATCCCTCGTACTTTAGCCATGACATTTTATGCCGACCTCGACTACTCAGTGATTGATGAATTGCCACCGGGACGATCGCCAATTGAAACAGTCGCTTTAAGTAATGATCGACGCGGCGCAGTCATCGACCGGGTTAATAATGCCTGTCAGCAAGGGCGGCAAGTGTATTGGGTATGTACCTTAATTGAGGAGTCGGAGCAATTAGACTGCCAAGCCGCCGAAACCACGGCCAATGAACTTGTGACTCTGCTGCCAAATATCACTGTCGGGCTAATTCACGGCCGGTTAAAGCCGGCGCAAAAACAGATCATCATGCAGCATTTTAATGCAGGCGATATTCAGCTGTTGGTCTCGACCACAGTCGTTGAAGTGGGTGTAAACGTGCCCAATGCAAGTCTAATGATTATTGAAAATCCAGAGCGACTGGGCTTATCGCAATTACACCAACTTCGTGGCCGCGTGGGTCGCGGGGAAATACAAAGCCACTGTGTGCTAATGTATCAAAAACCATTATCAAAAAATGGTAAGCAGCGTATCGATATTATGCGCGCCACTAATGATGGTTTTGTGTTGGCACAAAAAGATCTTGAAATGCGCGGTCCTGGCCAAGTACTAGGCACTCGCCAATCGGGTGCTAGTTTATTTAAAATGGCTGATCTAGAGCGCGACAGTGATTTAATTCCAGATGTTGTGGCTTATTCAGATGCGGTGATTGACCAAAATCCATCTATGGCCAATAAACTCATCGAACGCTGGTGTCCTTTAGCAAGTAACTATATTGACGTTTGAAGCTATCTTCAATGCGCCTCATCCCAATTTTTTCCGCTACCAACGTCGACAACTAAGGGGATCGCTAACGTCGCTGCAGATGACATTAGCTGTGAAATATTTTCTTTTGCATAATCGAGCTTTTCAGTTGGCACTTCAAAAACCAATTCATCGTGGACCTGCATAATCATTTTTATGTCGACATTGTCTTGTAGCCAATAGCTGACTTCCAACATAGCGAGCTTAATGATATCTGCCGCCGTGCCTTGCATGGGCGCGTTAATAGCCGTTCGTTCAGCCGCCTGTCGCCGCATGCCATTGCTGCTATTAATCTCAGGTAAATATAAACGGCGACCAAAAAGAGTTTTAACATAACCTTGTTCAGCGGCTTTGCTACGCGTGTCTTCCATATAACTTAACACCCCTGGATAGCGCTCAAAATAGCGATCGATATAACTTTGCGCGTCATGCCGGCCAATATCTAACTGCTTAGCTAAGCCAAATGCTGACATCCCGTAAATGAGTCCAAAATTAATCGCCTTTGCTCTGCGTCGCTGCTCTTGGCTCACCTCGGCTAGATTTACCGCAAATACTTCTGCCGCCGTTGCCTTATGCACATCTAGGCCGGCATTAAAGGCATCAACTAAACCTTTATCGCCAGATAAGTGCGCCATAATACGTAATTCAATTTGCGAGTAATCGGCTGCTAACACCGAGCTACCCGCCGGAGCAATAAATGCCTGCCTGACTCGCCTTCCTTCTTCGGTCCGGATAGGAATGTTTTGTAAGTTTGGATCCGATGAAGACAGTCTTCCCGTCGCTGTCACCGCCTGATGGTAGGAGGTATGCACGCGGCCGGTTGATGGAGCAATTTGCTCTGGCAAGCGATCAGTATAGGTTGATTTTAATTTACTTAAGCCTCGGTACTCCATAATAACTTTAGGTAATGGGTAATCCAAAGCTAGTTCTTGTAATACAGGCTCTGCTGTTGAGGGCTGCCCTTTCGGCGTTTTCTTAATGACTTTTATTTTTAGCTTTTCGAACAAAATCGTTTGCAATTGTTTTGGCGAGCCTAAATTAAATTCTTCACCTGCCAGCTCATAAGCTTGTTGTGCTAGCTGTGCTATTCTTTCGGTTAACTCTTGGCTTTGCTTAGCCAGCAAATCACCATCTATAAGCGCCCCAGTTTGCTCTATTTGGCAGATAACATCGAGCAAAGGTAATTCAATATCGTCATATAACTTTTTTAATTCTGGTGATGCATCCAGCTCCTGACTCAAGGCTTGCTGCAAGCGTAATGTGATATCTGCATCTTCAGCAGCATAAGGGCCGGCAATGTCTAGATCAACTTGGTTAAAACTGATTTGCTTAGCGCCCTTACCTGCTACGTCTTCATACTTAGTGGTGGCTTGGTTCAAATAATGTAGCGCCAAGCTGTCCATATCATGTCGACTAGCCGTTGAATTCAACACATAAGACATAAGCATCGTATCATCGCCAATACCCTGCAAGTTAATGCCGTGATTGGCGATGACATGCTTGTCGTATTTTAAATTTTGTCCTGTTTTTTTAAGCTTTGGATTTTCAAGCAAGGGCTTAAACGCCGATAGCACTTGCGCCTCGGTTAACTGATTAGGCGCAGCAATATAATCATGGCCAAAAGGAATATAAGCGGCCTCACCAAGAACGGTGCTGACTGATACGCCCACTACTCTCGCTTCCATATAGTTTAAGCTGGTCGTCTCGGTGTCAAAGGCGAACTGTTGACTGGTCGATAGCTTTTTTATCCAAGCATTCAAACGATCTAATTCATAAACCGTTTCATAATTGCGTTCAACTTGCTGGTGATTGCTAGCCGGTGGCTTGGTTTTATCGACCTGTTGTTCTCTGCGGTTAGCCGTCGTTGACCCAGTAATTTTCTCGTCACTGCTAGTTTGATTTTCGGTATGCTTACCGGCGGCAGTTTCCTTTATCCACGTTTTAAATTCATATTCGCTGAACAATTCATGTAGGCGCTCAATATTCTCAGCGCTGCTAAGTTCGCCTTGATACAAACTTAGCGCAGTTGTTTCTAGTGCAACGTCGAGTTTTATGGTTGCCAGTTGATACGATAAACGAGCTTCATCTTCATTTGCTGCCAATTTTTCAGCCAATTTTTTTGCGCCTCTGACAGGGACATTGACGACTTGATCTAATTGTTGATAAATCTCTTCGACGCCGCCTAAATGCTGAATTAAACCCAATGCAGTCTTCTCGCCTACCCCGGCAACGCCCGGAATATTGTCAACTTTATCACCCATTAAGGCGAGGTAGTCGATGATGTAATGTGCCGGTATGCCAAACTTTTCAAGCACCCCCGCCTCATCCATCACAGTATTAGTCATGGTATTCACCAAGGTGACATGCTGATTCACTAGCTGGGCCATATCTTTATCGCCGGTTGACACCACAACCGGTATCGCTTGCTCACTGGCCTGCTTTGCCAAAGTGCCAATCACGTCGTCGGCCTCAACGCCGGCCACCGCTAATAGCGGAAGTCCCATGGCTCTAACGATCTCGTGAATGGGCTCTACTTGCGGACGAAGATCATCAGGCATAGCAGAACGGTTAGCTTTATAGGCCGGAAACATATCATCTCGGAAGGTTTTTCCTTTGGCATCAAATATAACCACAATTACGCTGCTGCTGTAGGTTTTTTGTAAGCTTCTGAGCATGTTTATGACGCCCTTAATCGCCCCCGTCGGCTGGCCCTTGGAAGTATTTAATGGGGGTAAAGCATGAAAAGCACGGTAGAGATAAGAGGAACCGTCTACCAAAACAAGCGGTTGGATCGAGGCCATAAGCGGAGCAATACCTTTGTTGAGCAATAGAATTATCAGGGCTAAGTTTATCACAGGCATGAACCTTTCATCATGGCTCAATAGCCACAACTCAGCCCTTTGACAAGCTGATCAAAATTCACTCTCTTCTGAAGATGTTACCTTGTTAATCTTTGCAATGAACCGATTGGTAACACTTTGCGTATAACCCCCTATACAGAATGTTATTTATTTATTATTCAAAGAGATAAGTTGTTCTAAATGTTATTTGAATAGTAAATTACCAATTATTTACACTATTATTTGATCAATTTCGGGTTTGACACTGGCTTTTATTCTCATAAGTGTTACTATATGTAACATAGAATTAAACATCATTATTAACCCGATCGATGACCAGCCAAAAGCCAGTCATCCTCAACAAACGAAAGGAGTAACGAAGATGAAAAAACTAACTTACTCTGCCATTTCGTATGTAGCGGCAGCACTGCTCCTATCCGGATCAGTATTTGCCAATCCAGCCGACGTGAGTGGAGACTCTATTCAAATTGCTGAGCGCTTAAGTGCCAATAGTAAACCCAGTTTTTACTTAGCCTTAAATCGTTACCCGGTAGCGCTGCCTTCAATGTCTCAACACAGAAGTCGCTCGTTTTCGGTCACGAATAACAGCGAGGCTTACATCGATAGCTTGCAGAAAGAATTACGTGACCAGCTGGATATTTTGATCGAAACGAAAGAATCCTTTTCTTATTAGTCTTGCTCCTCGAAAGATACGCTTTGGGTCCCTATAGGGACCCTTTTTTTATGGCGGATTTTTAAGCAACTTAATGGCGGGCGCTTAATCACAAAAGCCATAAAATCCACGAGAAAAATAGCAATACTCCTTTGCTACGCCCCGCTCTAATAGCTGCCGATTTAGTTCCACACCGGATTGGTCCCCGCTAAGAAAGCATCGCGATACAATACGACCGTATCGGTCTAGCTCCTTTGGAAAACATGACAGACGTTGATTATTGGTTAAATTATTGAGCGCTCGCCGCGCTGACCAATAACCGGGCTTGTTTCGCTCAGGCGCATCAACGCCCCAAAGTCTAATTTGTCGCTGCTGGCCAGCTAAATAGAGACTATCACCATCGACCACTCGGCCTACCTCCATTGATAACATAGGCTTCAATAGGTCTTGTTCGGATTGCGACTGTTCAGCATAGACAGAATGGCTGCATAAGCATAGATTGAGAAATATAAAGACGCCTACCGTCGAAGATTTTGTTACATGAATAGTGAGCTGGCTAAACATATTGCTACCAATACGACTCACTGCATCGACAATACAACTAAAATAATTAACGAGCACTGGCTCGAATCGACTTATAGGTCATCAACATGCGGCTAACATCAAGCGGCGGTTTATAAAATCCACTGTAATGACCAGCGGGGTTGATAACGGCAATATGACCACTGTGATCAACCGTATAATCGCCTGTCTCCACATTAGTCACAATTTTCTGGAAGGCAACGTTAAGCTGTTTTGCGAATCGATGGATTGATAAGAATTCACCCGTCACGCCAATGAAATCAGAATTAAAGTATTCTACATATGGTTTTAATTTTATCGGCGTATCACGAGCAGGATCTAAGCTAACCATTAAAAATTGTGTGTCTTCAGCATAATCGGTATCTACCAAGAACTCATTCAGTTCATTCATCATGGCCAGCGTAGCAGGGCAGATGTCAGGACAGTGCGTAAAGCCAAAAAATATTAAACTCCATTGGCCTTGCAACTGCTGCTTAGTAAATGCCGCTTCATTCTGATCAAGCAAATTAAATTCAGCAATTTCACGTGGCGAAGAAAACATAATCGCGCCATTGGCGACTAATTCTTTTGGGCTTAAAATACGGTCCATCGACAAGCGATTAACAAATAAGCCAAACACCACGGCAATGAAACAAACAATAACAATAAGGGTTTTTTTTATCCCTTGCTGCTGCCTTTTTTCAGTATCAATTTCGGTCACTAAATATAGCCTTTAAAAATTTGTATAAGTGCAGGGCTAATTTTATTACTTAATAGCCTGCATTTCTATCGGGGGAGGTATGCGATTGAGACGCTCATCTAACGGAAGTATATAGTGGTCAGCTAGCATAATAATAAACAAAGCCATCAAATAAATAATCGAATACCTGAATGTTTGCATAGGCGCTTGCGGATCTTTGTTGATTAACATGACTACCGCCCAATATAAAAATCCTAGGCCTAAAATGACAGCGCCCAACAAATACAATAAACCAAACATCTTAGTTGCAAACGGCAAAACAGAAACAACAAACAAAATAATAGTGTAAAGCAAGATATGTAATCGAGTATATTTATCACCGTGCGTCACTGGCAACATAGGAATACCCACTTTGGCATAATCATCTTTTCGATGAATCGCAAGTGCCCAAAAATGCGGTGGCGTCCATGCAAAAATAATTAGCACCAATAATAATGCATAGCCATGTATCTCATTGGTGACCGCGGTCCAGCCGAGCAGTGGCGGGGCAGCACCAGCCAAGCCACCAATAACAATATTTTGAGGCGTTGCACGCTTCAAAAAACAGGTGTAAATAAGCGCATAGCCAATCAGTGAGCCTAAGGTTAACCAAGCGGTCAGCTCGTTCACATAAAAAATTAACACCCACATGCCCAGCAGGCCCATGACTGCGCTGAACAATAATGCATGGCTGTCTTTTAAGCGCCCCTGTGCAACAGGACGGTTTTCAGTACGCTTCATTAACAGGTCAATTTTTTTATCAACCACGTGGTTGATAACCGCTGCCGAAGCCGCACAAAGACCGATACCCAGATTGCCTAGCAATAAAATATCAAGCGGCACCATACCTGGCACCGCAAGCAACATGCCGACCACAGTCGTCAGTGCCATTAAAGCAACCACATTGGGTTTGCAAAGCTCAAGATAATCACGCCATAGAGGCTGATCAAGTTTTTTTTCAGCGGCGTCAGAATTTGTCATTTTTTCATCTCAACACTCGAGCGATCGTTCAATTTACCTGCTTCGATCAAGCAGCTTGAACCGCATGGCTGGTGTAAAATCGGTGGCATAAGCCTACAAAGGTCAATAATAGCATGGCGCCCACGGCATTGTGCGCAACAGCAACCGGTAATGGCAGTGACCAATAAACGTTACTCAAGCCAAGGCTTATCTGCAGTAACAAAACAAAGGCCAGCATTATTGCCCATTGAGAGCTGCTTTTTTGCTTTATTCTTAGCAGTCGATAGACCAAATAAAAAACGACGAGGGTAACAACTATCGCGCCTATTCTATGACTAAAATGAATTGCAGTTCTAGCGGAATTCTCCATTAAGCCCCCCAAGTAATTGGGCCCAATATCCTGGGCAAAGTTAAATCCCTTGGCAAAATCCATATTTGGCCACCACCGACCTTGGCAAGTCGGCAGGTCGGGGCAGGCGAGGGCCGCATAATTGGTGGAGGTCCAACCGCCAAGCAAGATTTGCACGATGACTAAGCTCATCGCCACCCATAGTAAAGGCTTCAATCGCTGTATTTCTGCAAATGCATGAGGCGGCATTTGCCATCGGCGGTTTTGCAGACGAAGAGTTAACAGCCAAAGCAGAGAGAGGGTGGTAAAGCCGCCAATCAAATGCGCGGTGACGACCTGCGGCCAAAGATTCAAAGTGACCGTCCAACGACCAAACATTCCTTGCACAATGACCATCGCAAGCAACACAAGGCTTAGCTTTATTGGTGCATTAAGGCCATTCTGACGCTGACGATAAGCCATACCCACGAATGCGATACAAAACAAGCCTAAGCTGGTGGCCAATAAACGATGCACTTGTTCGGGCCAGGTTTTGTCATGTTCAACCGGCGTTTCAGGAAAGGCAGCATTGGCTGCCGCCACTTCCACCGCGTCCATGGGCCACAAAATATGACCATAGCAACCCGGCCAATCGGGACAGCCTAAACCGGCATCAACTAAGCGCGTGAAAGCTCCCAAAACAATAACCAGTACAGCAAATAAGGTGCCGCTAGCCGCTAGCCAGTAACCTGGCTTTACTTGTCTCTTTGTTTGATCTTGCATCTTTATCGCTCAGCACTGTATTTGAGTAAATATTTTAAATCTTTGAGGACCGCCGCACCATCATGCTCAGCACTGTAGACCATCATTGCCCATCCCTCTGGGTCTACCAAGATAAATTTTGCCTCACTTTGTCTTGCCTCGGCGGTTGCTAAGACCGCTTGATCGAGGGGCGCTAGTGATGGCGAGTCACTGTAAGCGACTGTCAGATAATGGTGTTCGGCAGCAAGATGCTCACTCAATGACGGGGATAATGCGGCTGCATCACTGAGATACAGGCGTTGCGTGCGGTTCGCTTCTTTATTCAGTCGTATATGGATTTGACGGCTTAAAAGCAAGGTATCTAGGCAGCCCTGATCACAGTCTCCACCACCACGTATAACCATGGTCCACTTGCCATGCCATATATTATCAGCTTCTTTGCTAGACGTAAGCGCTAACTTACTTAATTGAACAGGCGGCTGAATCAAATACCCTTGGTTTTTGCTAGCCACTGAGATTTGTCCCGATTGCACCAGATTATAAATCACACTCGCCAATATCATGAGCCCAAAAGGGATCATCCATAGCAGAATTAATTTAAATCGATTCTGCCAAACGACCTTGCCTTCACTCGCTGCTGTCATAATTTCACTTCTCTATTTAATTGATTACTTGCTGTCCTTAGCCACTGGTCGAATCGACGAGTACAGCCAAAATAGCAGCAGCGCTAAGGCCATTGTGAACCACTGTAAGGCATAACCCCAGTGTTTTTCTGGTTTCACATTAACTGTCGGCCAATCAGCGGTTAAAGCGCCTTCGCTGTGCGCTTGTAGGCGGACAGTGAAGGGAACAAGCTGTTTATCCAAATGCAGTGCCAACCGCTCTATATCCACCCATTGTACGACCAAGGGCCACTGGTTAGACCATTGATCTGCCGCTAAAGTTACTGCTTCGCCTAACGGAAGATAAATGGTCCCGAGCAAGCGAACTTGGCCCTTAATCGGCGGAACTTCTGGTAAGCGACGGCGATCCAAAAAGCCTGCAATCCAACCCCGATTGACCAAAACAGTCTGGCCATTCTGCATCAATGCAGGGGAGAGCACTTGATAGCCAACTTTCCCATCGAAGATCCGATTATCTAGCAATACCGTATGATTATTGTCAACTTCGGCCAGTATATGCACTGGTTTATAGGCTAACTGCTCTGTAGAAGCTAAAGTTGAAAGCGGGACGGGGGGAGCCAATTGCTGCTGCGCATAACGTGCTTGAAGGGCAAGCTTCTCGTCTGCACGCTCAAGCTGCCAAAATCCTAACTTGATTAATATCGGCATGGCAACTAACACGAATAACAGTGTTTTCCAGTTGGCATCCCAGCGGTAAGCTGTAATCATAGCGTTCATTTGCGGAACATCGTATTTAGTATTGTATTTAACATTTAGCGTAACTATTAAGGTGACTACCCATGTTATTAAAAACCATTATCGTACTGCTTATTATTGGCTTAATTATCAGTCTTGCCAGTGGTCTGGTGTTTTTATTCCAAGACATCGGTACGACTAAGCGTCGCACCATGCACTCGCTGGGTATTCGAATTAGTTTAGCTGCCGCGTTGATGGCCACTACCGTCTATGGGTTTTTATCGGGGCAGCTGGGGGTCGGTGCACCTTGGGATGAGCGTAAATATCGCCCAGCCCAAGCAGTTGTAGCACCAGAAGTATCAAATGATATAGACAAAGAAGAATAAGCAGACCCAGACGACATCAACAAAATGCCAGTACCACGAAGCTGACTCAAAACCAAAACAGTCGTCATGAGTAAAGTGGCCATTTTGAGCCCGAAGTAGCATGATCAGCAGCATCGTCATTCCTAAGAAAACATGGAATCCATGAAAACCGGTCAACATAAAGAAAGTGGTGCCGTAAATGCCGCTCTCTAGGGTCAGCCCTAAATCGACATAAGCTTCGTGATACTCCATGTACTGCAGATACAAAAATACAATCGCTAACAGCACCGTTAATAATAACCAGCTCTTGAATTGCTTACGGTTATCATTCTTTAACCCCACATGGGCAAAATGCACGGTCACTGAGGACGAAAGTAAAATAATGGTGTTCCACATTGGCAGCCAACCTAACAAACCATTATGGGCATCGGCTGGATACATACTGTTATGCGCACCCGCACCTACAAAGACGGCTTTGGCGCCATTAACTACTTGATCGGGTGTTTCTAAGACGGGCCAAGTATATTTGTACCCTTCCCACAACAGGTTCATAAACTGTCCTTTATCGCCCTCACCACCTAACCAAGGGCCGGCAAAATTTCTGACGTAAAATAGCGCGCCAAAGAAGGCAAAAAAGAACATCACTTCTGAGAAGATAAACCAGCCCATACCCCAAACATAGCTGCGCTTTAATTGCAGACTATTCATGCCTTGGCGATTTTCCATAATGGCCTGCCTAAACCAGAAGAATAATACTGAGACAAAACCTAGAAATCCAACGATAGCAATATAGCCGCCAGAGCCAGCTTCATCCGCTTTTAACTGGTTAAAAAAAGTGGCTAAGCCAAAGATCAAACAGAATAAAGTAATGCTGGCTAAAATAGGAAAAGCCGATTGCTCAGGCACATAATACGGCTCGTAGTCATCATTACTGTCCGTCATATGGGTTTCGCTAGACATTTTTTTCTCCAAATTAAACAGGCTTAGTCGCCCAGTATCAATCAATTTAGTCAGGCACGAATCGTACCGACGTTATTATCGTATCGCTAAACTATCGTCAGCTATCAAACCGCCATTAGTAATATCAAACAGCGTATACGATAAAGTGATGGTGGTGACATTGCTCGGTAAGTCACGGTCAACAATAAACTTTAGCGGCATATCAATAGCCTCGCCAGCTGCTAACTGCTGCTGATTAAAACAAAAACATTCGGTCTTTAAAAAATACGACGCCGCTCTGCTTGGCGATACGCTAGGTATCGCCTGAGCCATCATAGCCTTTGATGATGGGTTCTTTGCATAAAACGTCGTTTCAATTTCTTCGCCTGGGTGCACCTTCATTTTAAAAACTTGAGGCTTAAATTCCCAAGACATATAGTCGTTGTTGGTGGCAACAAATTGCACCGTCACTTCTCTGCTGGTATCGATTAAATCGGCCAACGGAATAAAGGCTTCAGCATTGGTTTTGCCATTAAGACCAGTGATATCACAGAACATATCGTACAGCGGTACCAAGGCGAAACCAAAACCAAACATACCAACCGTCACCAACAACAGTCGGCTTACTATACTTTTAATTGATGCACTAGACTTCATCGGCCAATACCTTTTTCAAATATCACGCGCTTACTTAACCGCTGGCGGCGTAGTGAAGGTGTGATAAGGCGCAGGTGATGGAATCGTCCACTCTAGGCCCTCTGGATTTTCCCAGACTTCATCGGTTGCTTGCTTACCGCCGCGTATGGTTTTTATCACGATGAATAAAAAGAACACCTGGCTAAAACCAAATAAGAATGCGCCCATGCTAGCGATCTGATTAAAATCGGCAAATTGCAGAGCGTAATCAGGGATGCGGCGCGGCATGCCTGCCAAGCCAACAAAATGCATCGGGAAAAAGGTCACGTTTAAGCCTACAAATGAAAGCCAAAAATGCGCTTTGCCTAGACGCTCGTCATACATGTTACCGCACCATTTAGGCAGCCAATAATAGACACCAGCAAAGATTGAGAAAATGGCGCCCGGCACTAATACGTAATGGAAATGTGCCACCACAAAGTAGGTGTCATGGTACTGAAAGTCCGCCGGCGCAATCGCCAGCATCAAGCCGGAAAAGCCACCGATAGTAAACAGAATAACGAAAGCAATCGAAAACAACATCGGTGTTTCAAAGCTCATAGAGCCGCGGAACATCGTAGTAATCCAGTTGAAGACTTTTACCCCAGTTGGCACAGCAATTAGCATAGTGGCGTACATGAAGAACAGCTCACCCGCAATCGGCATGCCGACGGTAAACATGTGGTGAGCCCAGACGATAAACGACAAGAAAGCAATCGATGCCGTCGCGTAAACCATCGAGGCATAACCAAATAAGGGCTTACGCGCGAAGGTAGGAATAATCGCCGAAACAATACCAAATGCCGGTAAGATCATAATATACACTTCAGGATGACCAAAGAACCAGAACACGTGCTGGAACAATACGGGGTCACCACCACCGGCCGCACTGAAGAAGCTAGTGCCAAAGTGAATGTCCATTAGCATCATCGTCACACAGCCTGCCAATACCGGCATAACCGCTATCAATAAGTAGGCGGTGATTAACCATGTCCATACGAATAAGGGCATTTTCATTAAGGTCATGCCCGGCGCGCGCATATTAAGAATGGTCGCGATAATATTAATCGAACCCATAATCGATGACGCACCCATAATATGCACCGCAAAGATAAAGTAGGTCACACTAGGTGGGGCATAGGTGGTTGATAAAGGCGCGTAAAAAGTCCACCCGAAGTTAGGGCCGCCACCTTCCATAAATAAAGTGGAGGTTAATAGGGCAAAAGCAAAGGGTAAAATCCAAAAGCTCCAGTTATTCATTCTCGGCAGCGCCATGTCCGGTGCGCCAACCATCATTGGAATTAGCCAGTTAGCTAATCCCACAAACGCAGGCATAACGGCACCAAAAACCATCACTAAGCCGTGCATGGTAGTCATTTGATTGAAAAACTCGGGCTCGACTAACTGTAAGCCTGGCTGGAATAACTCAGCTCGAATGACTAACGCAAATACGCCACCCATAAGAAACATAGCGAAACTGAACCATAAATACATTGAGCCGATATCTTTGTGGTTTGTTGTAAACAACCAACGGCCAAAACCTTTTGCGGGACCATGATCACCCATTATCGGTACTCCTTATAAACTTCTTTTGTGATTTAAAACGTCGACTGGCTGGAGCATATCGCCCATGTTGTTACCCCAAGCATTTCGCTTGTAAGTGATCACCGCGGCCAAATCGATATTGTTCAACTGCTCGCCAAAGGCTTGCATTGCTGAGCCCTGAACACCATTGATCATTAAACTTAAATGACCATTCATCGGCCCAGTCGTAATTGATGAGCCGATTAATGTTGGACCTACACCGCCAGCACCGGTTGGACCGTGACAAGCAACGCAGTTAGTTTGATAAACTTTCTCGCCGCGGGCGTAGAGCTCATCCATAGAAAAACTTTGCGACATGGCTAACTTCAACTCTTCTGCCTCAACTTTTTTAGCGACTAGCCATTGCTGGTAATCAACCTCTTCCATCGCATGAACCACAATCGGCATAAAACCATGTGATTTGCCGCACAGCTCAGCGCACTGACCGCG
>MDTC01122462.1_pt1 | contig 16662 bp, 17 predicted proteins | sample 811181 | NCBI WGS metagenome assembly MDTC01 (sample SAMN05326644, study PRJNA326480) | marine metagenome | isolation source: seawater | place: Pacific Ocean: North | collected 2011 | reverse complement strand
AACAATCAGATGCTATTTTACCTCGTCCTAAAAAAATTAATTTTATTTTTTTTTTCATATCACTTTATTTTTGAAATAATATTATAAAGGTTATTTATTAAATGATGATAAAGATATTTTTCTTTAACAAGTTTATAACTATTCTCAGTAATTAAATCTATAAATTGTAAATCGTTTAACTTCTCCATACATTCATCAATATTAGAATAATCTTTTTTTAGTGAAATATAATGTATATTTGGTTGAAAATTATAATAATCTCCCTCAACTAACATTAAAGCGGTTTTACAAGCAGCAGGTTCTATGATTTTTCCTGTGACGCATCTCCAAACAGTACCTTTATTTAAATTTTTAAAAAATTTATCATAAATAATATTAAAATTTGAAATTTTTGAATTATTAACTCTATTTCTTAAGTCATCATTCAAAGTAAAATAATCCCATCCTGTATTTGATGAAGCAAAACATTTGCAATTATTCAAAAAATTCGCCCATTCAATATCCTCAAATCTATCTTCATCCTTGATTGATAAATCAAACTTAAACTCATTATTTTTTGAGGAAAATTCATTTAAAAAATTATAAAGTCTAACTCTTTCTTGATGTCCAAAGTACTCTGGTTCGGGATATGTTCTATATCCCATCAAAATACTCCTACTTTCAAATTTTAGATTTGGAAAAAAAATATCTTCATCAATTCCGGTATTTGGAATAAATTCTACCTTAGAATCTAAATAATTTTGATATAAATTTATAACTTCCTTAAGATGTGATTGAGTAATAAACAAATCAATTTTTAAGTATTTAGTAAAATTCATTTTTTCTGGCATATGCTTATATTCGTTTCCTATAAAATAAACTTTAAAAGCTTTTTTATGTCTTATTATTTTCTGAATATATTTAGGTACTAAGCATGCATTTGAAAATGCAGAATGTAATATTATTATACAATCATATTTTTTAAATAATAAATTGTTTAGACCTGAAATTTTTGGTTTAGATTTGTGTATAGGAAAATAATAAGATAAATTTAGATAATCACATTTAAATATTTTGCTTTTAGTAAAAGCTTTGACCCAACCATGCTGATAGGAAAGATCTTTGTTGTTCTCATTTGTATAATAGACAATCAAAGTTTCCATAATATTATTTTTTTTATGAAATAAATTTTACCATTTATAAATTTTAATTATTTTACTCAATAACGATTTTTTATTTTCAATATATAATTTAATATTTTGTTGATTTAAAAAAAAATTTAGATTTTTCATTTCTTTGTAAAATTTTTTATTTACTGTAAAATGTTTTTCAACATAACTTCTATTTTTTTCATTTGTATAAACAAAAACATTTCTTTTTTTTTTTATATCCCATGTGATTGTTTTATTTTTAGGAGCAAAAAAATATCTTACATCATATAAATCTACACCTAATAGGACAATTTTTTTATATCCTAAATAATAAGCTAAAGATATTGCATCAAAAAGTGTTCCAGATCTGTGAATTAGACCATTGCTTATTTTTTTAGCTGGTAATTTAGAAATTCTATTAGTTCTAAATAAATAAAAACTGTTTTTAATGTTATAAAGCCTTTCGCCAAGCAAGGTATTAGTAAAATTTGCAGTTATTCCTTGTGGAAATAGAAAAATAGTTTTTTTATAAAATTTATTAGTTTTAACTTTATCTTGGAAAAATTTAATCCAATCTTTTAGGGTGTTATGAAAATTGGCCTCCTCAATACCCGCTCTTGTGATATGATATGTAATTGGAGTTTTTTTTAAATAAAAAGAATTATTGAAGCCAATAGCATCATTTTTCTTAATTATATCCCATTTTTTTTTCGAAATGCTATTTAAAGAATAGCCAGAACCAATAATAAATACTTTTTTTGTTTTTTTTTTATTAAAAAGAATATGATCTTTAATATTTTTTTTTTTATAATAATTTATATTTTTACTGAACTTTAAGTATAAATTTAAATAATTTAGAAAAAGATATATTGTCTTTTTAACACCTTGTATTTTGAATAATCCTCTTAAAACAATTAAATCATTAATTAATGAATAAACTATACCCATAGTTGTTTTCAGATAATTTTATTCACATTTTCTATACACAATTGACAGACTTGATTAGGATTATTTTTAATAAAACCGTCTCTAATTTTATTAAGCTGTTTTCCTTTCCATATACTTTTTAAGCTTTGTTTTTTAATATTTCCAACAGGCGTTTTTCTTCCTACAGTATTACAACAAGGGCCCACGGTTCCATCAGCATGTATAGTAATTTGCCCCCAAGGTTCATCACATTTATAATGTTTTAATTTTCTTTCTTGAGGTTTTTTAGAGCTCAATTTATCGTAAAGATTTATTGAATTCTCATTTTGAATTTCTACTGAATCAACAATATTTTCCCATTTTTTAACAAATTGAGTGATTTCATGTTTATTCTTATCTAATGCAACAAAAGATACCCTAACCAGGGGTAAGCTTTTATTCATTTGATTTCTTTTTTCAATAAATTGAATAATATTCTCCTCTAATTTTTTTAATCTGCCAGTGTTAATTATTTTTTTATTTACAGGAATTCTAACTTTATCATAAGTCTTTTCAGTTGCAGCATCAATTGAGACAAATAATCTAGTTATAGAACTATTCAAAATTATTTCTGAATTTTTTTCATTAAGTAAAATTCCATTTGTAAACATAAATATGTCCATAATTTGAGCTTCTTCGGCCATTTCAACTATTGTTGGAAATTTTTTATATAATAATGGTTCAGAGGTACTTAACAACAAAGCATCTAATTTGTTTTCTTTAAATTCTTCGAATAGTCTCTTTAAGTCATTATCACTTAAAACACTTTTATCAGTATCGTTTCTAAATCCTTGATAACACATAGTACATTCAAGATTACATCTGTTAACTAATTCCAAAATTACACTTATTGGATAATCTAGTATCTCATTTGATTTTTTTTTATGTAAATATTCTGAGTATTTTTTTCTGTAATTTAAAAATCTTTCACCAAATTTTTTATGTAATATATTAATTAAGTCTTCTTCAATACTTTTTTTTGAAATTTTTTTTGTTACGCTAGTGGATAGTAATTCGCTCATCTTATAACTTGAAACTTAATTCCCAATAATTATTTTTTTTATTCCAAATTTCTTTATTACGATGCTTGTCTATAATGTCGTATAAAGTTAATTCAGAAATATCAAGATATTTTAAAACATAATCTAAATGTGTTTTGGGGAATTCCCCATCATATTTTTTTACTAATTCAACTGCTTCTTTTCTTTTCATATGACCATTTTGTATATATCTGCTAGAATCTCTTGTGGCTCTACCAAATCCAAATTTTATATACTGCATATAATAATACAAATCGTCTATTTTATCATCTAAACTGTCAAAATTAGTAAAAGTACCCTCTGTTCTCCCGTTAAAATTTTCTTTAAAACCTGGTAGGTTTTCTTTTACATACTTGTAATTCTCAAACATGCTCCATTTAAAAAAATAACTAAAATAATAAGATTGAATATTATTTTTTTTTAAAATTGTTTCGCTTGGATAAATATATGGATTTAAGTCCCTTGTTGAAATATTTTCATTTACCCAATTTTCTGGAAAATCACCAATTTGATGTTCAATCACCTCAACAAAGTCTCTTAATTTTGTACTTTTTTTTGACAGGACTAAACCTCCATATTCACTTTCACCATGTTCTGCATAAAAAATAAATGGTATTTTTAGTTTGATAGCAAAAGAAACTGGTATTGAATTTACGCCTGCATCCCATGCAACTTTAGGATTTCCTCTCTCAATAAAAAATCTTTTTGCCAATATTTTTGCAATTTTCTGATCCGGTCTAAAAAATATACTATCAAATCCTTCATTTAGTAATACTTCTCTGTTATGAACACCACACTCATTTAAAATCAAGGGTGAAAAAGTAATTAATAGAGGATTTAAATTATAAATTTTTTTTAATTTAATTGCGATAGAAGTAGAGTCTTTTCCACCTGACCAAGGTACAATACAATCGTAAGAAGTATTATTTTTTTTTGAATATTTTTTAATTTTTTCAATTAATTTAATGAACTCTTCTTCTCTTTTTTTCCAATTTATTTTCTTTTTTTTTTCTGAATTTAAGCAGGCATTACATATACCCTTAGTGTTAAAAAGAATTCTAGGTCTTGTGATTGGAGTTACACATTTTTTACAAAAATTAATCATTTTAGTTTCTTATAGCTATATCTTGATTGTTCAAATACTGTTTAAGTGAATTTAAACTTTTTTCAGTAAAATGGAAAATATTTTGAGTACAAGCACCAGATATATCAGTTTCTTTAAACAAATTTAAAATATGATCCCAACTACCAGCACCACCAAGAGCCAAAGTTGGTTTCTTAAACTTTTTAAATTTTTTAATTAATTCAATGTTAAAACCAGTTAAACTACCATCATTATCTATATTATTAATTAACAACTCTCCCACACCTAATTTAATTAAATCCTCACATCTAGAAACAGGGTCTAGGTTTGTATCTACTGTTCCATTTTCAATAAAAACTTTATATTTCTTTAAAACTTTCTTACAATCAATTGAATGTATAATTGACTGTTCACCATAAACTTTATTTATATTTATAATTAATTCAGGTCTTTTAATTGTGTGTGAATTAAGAATTATTTTATCTGCACCATTTCTAAATAAATATTCAGCTTTTTCAAAATTATCAATTCCTCCGCCAACAGATATAGGAACAAAGCAATTTTTAGAAAAAAAATCAACTATATCTAAGAATTTTTTTTGGAACTTTTTTTTTGAAATATCTATCAATATAATCTCATCAGCAGACCACAAATCAACAAAGTTTTTTGTATAACGATAATCAGGTTTGAATTTTTTTGTTCTAAACAGAACTCCATCTAAAAAGGTCAAAACAATAATTATTCTTTTTTTAATCATTAGCAGTTATCACTAAAATTTTTCAATATTTTGAGACCGGTTAATTGGCTCTTTTCTGGGTGGAATTGCACACCATAAATGTTATTTCTACTAACTGATGAGGGAAAAATATCATCGTAGTCTGTATAAGTTATAATATCATTTTTTTGATAGTTATTAACAACGAAAGAATGAGTAAAATAAAAATCAGATTTATCATTAATATTTTCAAAAAGTCTTGAATTTTTATTTATTTTACATGAATTCCAACCAACATGGGGTACGGGTAAATTAGTTTTAATTTTTTTTAAATTACCTTTGAAATAATTTAGACCATTGGTTAATTTATCTTCATCACTTTTCTCAAATAATATTTGAAAGCCAATACAAATTCCTAAAATTGAATTATTTTGTTTTATAAATTCATCTAAGTACTTGTCAATTTTTTTGATTTTAATTTTTTCCATAAATTTTGCAAAGGACCCAACACCAGGAATAATCAATTTATTATTTTTAAAATCATGAATATCGCTACATAAATTAATTTTAACATTAATTTTATTTAAACCAGAAATAAGACTTCCCAGATTACCTGAGCCCAAATCTAAAAGATCAATTTTTTGCATTTAATTATTATCTAAAAATATTTTTGTATTGATAAAAGAAAATAAGAATTTTGACTCCAAATTATTAATTTTATTTTTTTTTATTAAATTTTTAATATTTTTTTTATTTACAAATTCCCAAATATTTGATGAGGAGTCTAATAAATAATTTTTGATGTTTTTATTTTTAAAATCAAAAATTGAATTAATTGAAGCATTAAAACCATATTTTTGTTTTTGTAATCTGACATCCTCTGGAATCATGTTTTGAGACACTTTTCTTAGAATATATTTTTGGAAACCATTCTTTATCAAAAATTTAGTTGGTACTTTGCACATAAACTCAAATATACTTTTGTCTAAAAATGGAGATCTGTTTTCTATGGAGTAATACATAGAATTTAAATCCTCATGATGTAAAGCAACAGGCAAGGTTTTGCTAAAAGTTTCATTAAACATCATATTTCTTAAACTATCGGAATTATAATTTTTTATTTTATTTTGAAATTTATTTTTAAAGTTAATATATTTACTTAATTTATATTTATTTTCAAAATCGTTTTTCAAACTTTTTAAAGTTAAGTCTTTTAATTCATTGTTTCTTAAAATAGGAAAAATATATCTTTTCCAATCTTCTATAGATTGATTATATAAGGAATTATCATTTTTTTTTATTTGATGAAAAAAAAGCAGAAAATGATGGTAATAACCAGAGAAAATTTCATCAGCACCACTACCAGACAGTATAACTTTGTAACTGTCCTTTTTAACATTTTCGAGTAATATAAAATTTATAAAGTTTGAAATTGTTGAAATTGGGCAATCACTATACTTAATTAAGTTTTTTAATTTAGAAAAATAATTTTTATATTTAAGTTTTATAAGTTTATTTTTAACTTTTATAAAATTAACATTTTTTTTTATATTTCTGAATTCATTATATCTTTCATCTTGATCTATGATTGAATAAGTTTTAATTAAACCTCTTGTCTCTTTTTGAGCTAAGTAAGTAATAATTGAAGAGTCAATACCGCCACTTAAAGTAACAGCCAAAGGTACATCTGATCTTAACCTTATCTTTAAACTTTTTTTTAATAAATATTTTACTTCCTCGATAATTTCATTTTCATTTAATTTATAATCTGGATTAAATGATGGCTTCCAATAACATTTTATCTTTTTAATTAGATTGCTTGAAATTATTATATTATTTGCAGGATCTAATTTTTTTATTTTACTAAAAAAAGTTCTCTGACCAGTTAAAACATTTTTATAACCATTAGAAATAAAATTTTTTACTTGGAAATAATCAATCTGATTATTTTTATTAAGTACTTTTATAAAACTAGTTTGTGATCCAAATATAAAATTATTATTCTCAGAGTAGAAAAGTGGTTTTTCTCCAAACCTGTCTCTTGATATAAAAAGCTTATTTTTATTTGCGTCCCAAATTGCAAATGACCACATACCTTCAAATTTATCAACGCATTTTTCACCATACTCAACATAACTTTTTATAAGAACTTCAGTATCAGAAAGAGTTTTAAATTTATGACCTTTTAATATTAAATTTTTTTTTAACTCTTTATAATTATAAATCTCTCCATTAAATATAAGTGTAATATTATTATAAAAGTATGGTTGATTAGATCGTATATTTAAATCTATTATACTTAACCTAGAATGGAAAAGGTAAATAAACCTATCTTTAGATTTTAATTTAACAAAATTAAAACTATCTGGTCCCCTGTTTTTCATTAATTGGGATAGATTTGTAATTTGTTTATCTGATAATTCCTCTTTACCTATATATCCAGCAATACCACACATTTAAGTTATTTGTATCCTTCTTAAATTAAAAAGATCTGTATTTTGTGAATTATAACCTTTAATTGCTGTGGGACAGCATTTAATTCCTTTTAGTTTTAATTTTTTTATAATTTTTTCGTTATAATCAATCTTCTGTCCTTCAGGATAAGAATAATGTCTTAAAGTAATATTCAATTTTTTTTTAAATAAATTTATACTTTTATTTATTTGTAAATCCAAATCTTTACCTTTAAAAGATGTTAAAGGCATATGATTGTGAGAATGACCTCCTATCGTAAAAAGATAATTATCATTTAATTTTTTTATTTGTCTCCAATTTATTTTTTTATCAATATTGCTATTTAAAGATTTTATTTTTTTGACTTTACAAATTTTAAAAATTTTAGTGACAAAAACATTAATATTAATATTTATTTTTTTTTTAATTATTTTTCTTATTTTTTTTAAAGCTTTGACTTTATAAAATTTATTTGTGAGTATTAATTCACCAATTTCATCAACAAAAATTGATTTTTGTTTAGTTTTTTCTAAACAATATTCAACTTTATCAATCCAGCTCATACTATTATTTTGTACAAAATCTGTTGAAAAATAAAATGTAGTTTTTATTTTCATCTTATTTAAGATTGGTGCTGCAATACTATAATTATTTTCAAAACCGTCATCGAATGTAATATTAAAACTATTTTTTGGAAACTTAACTTTATTTTTTTTATAATTAATTATCTCATCTATGCTTAGTGAAGTTCCTTTTTGTTTTAAATATTTTAAAATTTTTATAAAATCTTTTTTTAAAATATGCTTTTGATTATAGTTTCTTATATTAAAAAAATTTTTTTTTATAACACCATGAAATAAAAAAATTGAAAAAGTATTCTTTTTTTCATTAAATAAATTTCTTAACATAACTTTTTAAATTTCTGTTACATACATTAATTAAATCTGAAGGCATTGCAGAATAATAGCGACCTATTGTTTTTTGTTTTTTATACATTATTTTTTTTTTATTAATTAGTTTAATTATAAAGTTATTAGATAATTTAATACAATTTAAAGTATTTATAATTCCCATATTTATTATTGATGATTTTTTATTAATTTTAATTCTAATTTTTTTATAAATATCTCCCGAGTCTACTTTAGCTTTAACCTGATGCAAAGTTGTATAAAGTCTTGAATAATCATTATGAAAAATTGTCCACAATAATGTATCAAGACCTCTATAATATTCTGGATCACCTCCATGCAAATTTAACAGTATTTTTGACTTAATTTTAGTTAAGAATTTTTTTTTAAGAATACTTGTCCCAAAAAAGATTATAATTTTTGGTTTAATTGAATTTACATGTTTTATAAATAAATCAGTATTAATAAATTTAATTGATATTTTATTAAATTTTCTTTTATAAGTTTTATTATTAAATATTTCTTTTTCAAAAATTTTTTTTTTTTTTAAAATACTATGTGAGGTTTTATATTTGTGATTAACTTTATTTTTTTCATATATTACAAATAAATCTTTATCTTTTACATTTAAATTATTCAAAAAAAAATTATGATGTTCAGTTTTTGTGGTTACAACAATAACTTTCATTTTAAAAATATTTTTTTGTAATTAAAGAATTTTTTTTTACTTTATATTTTAATTTTTTATTTAAAATTAAATTTTCGTTATTAATGCTGTTTAATACAAATGGTCTTACAAATTTAATATCATGAGAACTAATAATTTTTCCTTTATTTAAATTATTTCTAAAATAATAGGACCTTCTAAGATTTGATAAATTATTAATTTCTTTTTTTGATAATATTTTCTTTTTAAAACCTTTAATAATCTTAATATTTTTTAATATTTCAACCATAGCTGACATATCTTTGGGGTTTAAAGACAGTTTGTGATCTCTAAATTTAGAAAAATTATTATCCAATGTAAAATGTTTCTCTATTATATCTGCGCCATTAAGGTATGAAAGTATAGGAACTCCATATCCAACTGTATGATCCGAATATCCAATTTTTATTTTAAATATTTTTTTTAAGTAATTTATAGTTGTTAAATTTACATTTGAAATTGGTGCTGGATAAATTGATACACAATGTAAAAAAGATAGTTTTTTTAATGAAAAATTTTTTTTTTTTAAAAAAGTATAAGTCTTTTTAATTTCTTTAATTGATGAACAGCCAGTTGAAATAATTAATTTTTTATTAAATGAAGCTACTTTTTCTATTAGTTTTAAATAAGTTAAATCTCCTGAGGAGATTTTAAAATAATCAACTATTTTATTTAAAAATTCTGCGCTATTTAAATCAAATGGTGTTGAAATAAATTTTAAATTTTTTGACTTAGCTATAATTGATAATTTATAAAATTGTTCTTTAGAAAGTTGAAATTTTCTTAATTGTTTAAATCTTTTTTTATCTAAACCATTTACATAATCTTCAGTATTGAATGTCTGAAATTTAACAGCATCAACTCCACTTTCGGATGCTTTTATAATTAGTTTTTTTGCTATATCAAATTTACCTTCATGATTATTTCCTACCTCAGCAATTATAAATGGTTTAAGTAATTTGCTCATTTTTTAGGAAAATTTTATAAAAATCTTGATACCAATTTATGTATTGCTCGTATCCTCTATCTAATTCATATTGAGGTTGATAATTTAATAACTTTTTTGCTTTTTCAGTATTTAAAGTACCTCTCTCAGGATTTAATTTATCTTTTGGCATCATACTTACTTTAAATTCACCAAATTTATTTTTAAGAATTTTTATTAAATCGTTAATAGGTCTTGAATTTCCAAATGTTAGATTAAAAGTCTCATTAATTGCATTTTTATTTATACAGCATTTTTCTATTCCATCTGTTAAATCATCTATATAGGTAAAATCTAACTTTTCATTTCCATCTCCATTAATTATAATATCTTTTTCATTAAGTAAGTTTTCAATAAATACTTGACCCACTCTTCTGCTTACACATCTTTCACCATATAATGCAGATGGCCTTATAATAGTGTAGGGCAAGTCAAAAACTTGGTTATAAGATTTGACAATAATTTCACCAGATAGTTTTAAACTCCCATATATACCTATTGGGTTACATTTATCAGTTTCATCAACAGAATCTGACTCAAAATTACCATAAACCATACTTGAAGAAATATAGATAACATGTTTTTTTTCATGTCTTGCATAATCTAATGTATTTTCAAGAGTTCTTAAAGAATGATCAAAAGTGGTATGTGGATCTTTGTTTGATTTGTTAGCATGAGAAACAGCTGCAAGGTGAATAATTATATCGGGATTAATTTTAGCATAAATTTTTGATGAAGCTTGATAGTCTCTAGCATCCTGAATAATTAAATTGATATTATTTTTATTAATCAATCTAATTCTCTCTAATAAAATTGACTTATATAAATTAGCATTAATTGCATCATTATTTTGTGCATAAAGATTATTTACAGATAGACTATCAACAATGACAGGATCATGACCAACTTTTTTTAAATATAGAGCTAAATTATGACCTATAAAACCACAACCACCAACAAGTAATATTTTTTTTTTCATTTATAAAAATTATTTACCAATGATGAAATACGATCTACTTCACTAAATGTCAATTTTGGATAAACAGGTAATGAAATATTTGTTTTGGCATAAATTCTTGAATTTAAAAATTTTCTATAACTTAAATTGTATTTTCTTTTATAATAAGTCATCTCAGGTAATGCTTTTGCATAATGTATACTAAATCCAACTTTTTTAGATTTTAATAAATCAATTAATTTATTTCTATTTTTTACAAATATTTGAAATACAAAGTATGAGCTTTCTTTTTGAAACGGTACAAATTTTATTTTTGAATTTTGTATAAAATTTTTTTCATATCTTATTGCTATTTTTTTTCTTTTCTCTAAATTTTTTCTATAATTAATAATTTGATCGTATCCCATTGCTGCCTGAAAATCTGTCATTCGATAATTTAACCCTAATGCCTTAACATCATAATGGCCTGGTTTTGATCTGCTCTTAATATCTTTGTCAATACCAAAAGCTTTAAGAGATTTTATTTTTTCATATATAATTTTATTATTAGTAGTAATCATGCCTCCTTCCCCAGTTGTAATTTGTTTTGTTGGATAAAAAGAAAAAGCACCAACTAACCCAAAATTACCTACATGGGTTTTATTGTAAGTTGTGCCTAAAGAATGGGCGCAATCTTCTATTAAAATAATTTTATTTTTTTTACAAAAATCACTAATACTTTTCATATCACAAGAAAAACCTGTCATGTGTACGATAGCTATAGCTTTTGTTTTCTTAGTGAATACTTTTTTAATGTTTGAAATACTAAGATTCCCAGTACTGAGATCAACATCAGCAAATTTAACTCTTGCTCCAGTGTACTCTACAGCATGTGAAGTTGCAGTGTGAGACATAGATGGAACAATTACATCATCTCCTTTTTTTATGCCAGCAGCAAGAAATGATAAATGCAAACCAGCTGTACAACTTGAGACAGTCAAAACATATTTGCAATTTACAAATTCTTTGAATTTTTTTTCAAATAAATCTGTATATCTTCCATGTGTTAACCATCCAGATTTTAAAATTTTTTTAATATAAAAACTTGATTTATCAGTTATGTTAAGTTTAGAAAATTTTATTTCTTTCATAAATATTTAATTTTAACTTCTTTATTTTTTTTTAATGACTCCTCTGCAGAAAAACAAACACACATAGCATCAAATATTTCTTTTTTCGATATAATATGTGATTTTTTGGGTAATGATAATGAATGTAAAAAGTCTATTATCAGTTTTTTTCTATTTTTTTTATCTGGATATGCATAATTTAATTTTTTTAATGATTTTATATTTTTTTTTTTAAAATAGGCTTTTGAACCATTTATATTATTAATTATTGTTTTGTTTTTTTGATAAATTTTGACCTCATGAAAATGATCATAGATTGCGCAACCATTTGCTGAAATTTTAGCAATAAGTCCGTTTTTAAATTTTAATACATATAAATTAAAACTTTTTTTTTTAAATTTTGTGCCTTTAGTAATTAAATTGTTTCCATAAGATTGGATTGATACTGGTCTCTCTTGTGTTATCCATAGCAATAAATCAAAAAGATGAACTGCAGCCCCCAACGTGAAGCTATAGTTTTTTATATTTGATCTCCATCCAAAAAATTTATTTTTTCTTCCCCATATATAATCTAATTCTATATAAAAAGTTTTATCTTTATTTAAAATTTTCTTTATATATTTGAATAATGAGTTCACTCTTAAAACTAAATTTGAAGTTATTTTAATTTTTGATTTTACTAAGAGTTTTTTGATAATTTTTAACTGATCAAATGTTAAACATATAGGTTTTTCTATAATTAAGTTTTTATTATTTTTAATTCCTTTTTTTATTTGCCTAAAATGATCATCGTCATAACTAGCAATGCTAACTATAGAAATTTCATCATCGTTGAAAATATCATTTTCATTTTTTACAAAATTAATTTTTGGAAATTGTTTTTTTAATGATCTTAGTTTTTTTAAATTTTTCTCACAAATTATTTTAACCTCGGAATTTATTGAGGAATTTATAGCCTCAAAATGCTTCATACCAACACCTGTCCCAATTATTGCGGCTTTTAATTTCATTTTATAAAACAAATCTTTTTCTTAATCTTTTTAAATCATTTGGCGTGTCTATAGCAAAATGTTCAGAAATTTTTTTTCGTGTTCTAAAGTTATAAATTTTAAACTTTCTTACATTATCATAAAAATATTTGGTTACATGCTCTTTTTCCAATGAGGTCATTAATTTAAGATTATTTTTAAGTATACTAGTTCTTATTAACTCTATACTCATACCTTTAGGGAATGTTCTAGGAAAAACATTAGTTATAATATCAAAAGACTTATTTTTATTAAAAATATTAATTGCTTTGTTGATTAATTTATAATCTATGAAAGGGCTATCCCCAGAAATTCGAATGAAAAATTTACTATTATGTTTGTTCGCACAGTCTAATAATCTTTTTGCAACATTATTTAAATTACCTTTAAAAAAAAGAATATTGTTTCTCTTTAGATAATTAACAAGTTTAAAATCTGATTTATGAGTAGATGTGGCTATTATTATTTTATTTATTTTCTTACTTCTATTAATCTTGTCATAAACATATTTTATAATTGGAATATTGTTTATTTGAATCATAACTTTATTTTTAAGTCTTCTTGAAGATGATCTAGCTTGAATTATTACTATCAAAAAACGATTATTATAAATTGATTGTATTAATAAACAGTTATAAATCTTTTCGTTAAATGTAAAGAAAATTTTAAATGAAAAAAATATCTATATTAACAAAAAAATTAAATAAAAAAATTTTTAAACAAATATGTGAAATAAAAAATATTCATTGGAAATATGGATTAAAGTCTCAAATGAATTTTTTTAAAAAAAATATAAAAAATAATGATATTCACAACATGATTTTTATGGATAATAAATTAATTGCCTATACAGCTTTGAGAAACTCTAATTTAATTTTTAATAAAATAAAAATTAAATATTTAAGATTTGATACACTAGTTATTGACAAAAATTATAGGGGGAAAGGTATTGCAAAAATTATTATGATTTTAAATAATAAAATTATTAAATTAAAAAAAAAACCAGCTTTATTGACATGTAAAAGAAATATGATTCAATTTTATTCGAAATATTCTTGGAGAACTATAAAAAAAAATAAGATTAAAGTAAAAAATTATAAAAACAAAAATTTTATGATATTTAATAAAAATTTTAGAAGTAATTCTATTTTTTATTTAAATGACTTTTAGCTTTTCCAATAACTAGTGCTTCTAAATCAAAGTATTGCATTAAACCAGTTGTAAACATTTGTCTGTTATTTATTTTTATATGCCATGATCTACAAGGATCTTTTTTCTTTTTAAGCTTAAATGAAAGATTAAATTTTTTTATTTCTTGAATCTTAAATTTTTTTTTGTTTAGAAATCTCTTTATTGTTTCTACTGAATGGGTGTTCCATCCAGGTTCAAACTTTTTTGAATATTTATTATTTCTATATCTAAGGATAATATCTACATCATATTTATTAAAATTATCAAAAATAATTAACTTTCCATTACTTTTTAAACTTTTTAATATATTTTTTAAAAAGAATTCAATTTTATCAAAATAACACACAACACCTGAGACAATTATAAAATCAAATTTTTTTTTTAATTTCAAGTTGTAGGCATTTTTTTTATAAAATTTTATATCAGAAGAATATTTTCTTTTTTTTGCTTCCTTTAAAAGTTTTTTGCTATAATCAACGCCCTCTAATTGAATATTTTTTTTATATATTTTGCTCAAGAAAAATAAAAATTCACCTTTAGCACAACCAACATCGAGTAAATTATTCAATTTTTTTTTTTTATATTTTTTTATTATCTTATTTAAAAAAAAGAAAGAGTCCTTAGGCTTATCAATATAATCTTCTTCCAAATAAATATAATCTTGATGTTTTTTTATACTTTCCATATTGGGTATTTTAATTTCCATTTTCCATATTTTTTTTCCCATAAATGATTTGGTCTTGATGAGTCTATTGTATGATTGAACATATCTTTATCAATACCCATATAATTCAATACATCTTGAAAGTATTTTTTTGGAAATTCACCATCAAATCTTTTTACCAAAGCAATTCCCTCGTCTCTTGTTATGACGCCAGATCGTATTTCTTGATCCGTTGCTGCTGTTGCCCTTCCCATGCCAAATTTTGTATAGAAAGTATAAAAATGAAACCAATCAATTTTGTCATCCATTGAAGCATATCTATCATAACTACCCTCTAGTCTTTCATCACTTGGTTTAAAATTTGAATTTTTTACCACATAATAATAATTATCGTGAAAATTCCATTTCTTATAATAACTAAAAAAATGAAATTGTGTTTTGTTTTGTTCGTATATCTTGCTTTTTAGAGGCAAATAAGGCTCTAGATCATTATATGATAATTTGTATCTTTTTTTTAAATCCTTAACTTTATAACCTGATAAAAAAAGATCATCCTTGCTAACATCTGAACAAAAGAAAGATGCATCTACCTCTGGTTTGTTTTTTTTATCCATCATCATTCCAAACTCAGCATCATGTTCTCCAAACATTACTAATTTTATGTTAAGTTTTGCAGCATATTTAGGTGCAACATTTTTCTGACCCAATATGAAAGGTTGAAATGGATGGCATAATTTTAAGAAGGCTAATTTTGTAAGCAAACGGTGAATTTTTTGATCTTGATATATTGTTAGATTACTTACTCCTGTATTTAACCATGATAAAAAGTTTTTTTTTCCTAAATTTGTATACATTGTTGGAGCCCAAGTAATCGATATAGGATTCATCTTATATTTGTGCTTTAAAATATGTGATACGTATATTGAGTCTTTACCTCCGCTGCCTGGAACTAAAACATCATACTCGCCATTATTTTTTCTAAATTTGTTACATAATTCCTGTAACTCTTTTTCTCTTAGTTTCCAATCTATTGTTTGTTTTTCAAAATAAAATTTGCAAGCATTACAAATTTTATTTTTATCTAATAAAACATATTTTTTTTTATCTTGTGAGGTTTGTAAAAATTCACCTAAATTTGATGGTCGCTGATTACTTCTTGTACAGTGACTACAGTATTCGACTTTAAGAGGTAACCCATACTTTCCAGTTTTAATTTTTTTAGTCATTTAAAAAATTTTTAATTATTTGAAGTCCAACCTTTTTACTATTTTCTGGATGAAATTGTACTCCAGTAAAATTTTTGAAATTTAGTGATGAGATATATTTTTTTTTACCATATTTAACAAAAGATGTAATAAATTTTTTTTTCTTTATTTCACAACCATAACTATGCATAAAATAAAATTCACTATTCTTTGAAATTCTATAAAATATTTTTGATGATTTAAAATGTATTTTAGAAAATCCTATTTTTGGTGTTTTAAGGTCAATAATTTTTACAACATTTCCTTTAATTATTGATAAACCTTTCGTAGTTAAATTTTCAAAACCTTTACTAAATAGAACTTGCATTCCTAGACAAATACAAAGAATTTTAGGTTTTAACTTTTTTGATTTTAAAACTTTGTCAATTTTTTTTTCTTTTATTATTTTCATAGCTAAATCAAAACTTCCTACGCCAGGAAATATAATCTTATCAAAATTATTTATTTCATCAGAACTTT
>MDTC01065809.1_pt1 | contig 16666 bp, 16 predicted proteins | sample 811181 | NCBI WGS metagenome assembly MDTC01 (sample SAMN05326644, study PRJNA326480) | marine metagenome | isolation source: seawater | place: Pacific Ocean: North | collected 2011 | reverse complement strand
CCTGTCCGAAGCTATTCGTAAAGTCACCTATTCCCTCAGAAGAGGGAAAGCCACTCGTCGGACTTGAACCGACGACCTACGCTTTACAAAAGCGTTGCTCTATCCAGCTGAGCTAGAGTGGCAATAAAATTAAATCAGGTAACTGTTTAAGACCTGCGTGAACCATACGATGACAATTGGCACATAATGGAACACATTTATCAACTTCGTCTTTAAGTTTATCATAAGGACCAGTCCTTGTCAACCCTGTGATACTAACGGTTTTAGCACTGTTGTCTGCGTGATGTAGATCCATACAACATACAGGATATTGAACACGACAGACAACACAAGGTTTAGATTTTGCGTCATCAACTAACTTTTGTCGGTTCACTGGTCCCCTTTGATTTCTCCTCTTAGTCTTACCATTCTTACGTGCCCATTCACGTTGATACTCTCTATTCTTCTCCTTGTCTTTGATTGGCATTAGGGTTCAAATTACTACTGTATTTAGAACCAATAGGAGTGGGGGGACTTGAACCCCCACGACCGTAATGGTCAACAGATTTTAAGTCTGGTGTGTCTACCTATTCCACCACACTCCCATTATTAGTCTCTATCTTCCATGAATGAGGATAGTGATGCAACGACTTGTTCTCCCTTGTAATGTCTCTCTATTTTATCACAGATTTTGCGAAATTTGTCTGCTGGACAGGTTTGTCTTCCTAAATTAAATAATCGTATTGTTAAGACTACGTTATCTTGAGTATAACCTTTGTTATCATCCAGACGATCTAGACTTGGTGCCAACGGATTACTACGCTCCAGAAGTCCATTAATATCAATAGGGAAACCAGACCAATAACACTTTCCATTTTGCTTGTTGTATTGATCTCGTAGACTCTGTGCTGTGATATCCAATGGCAATGCTTCTTCTCTTGCAATACCATTACCTTTTAGATGACCTGGTTTTGCGTTACCTCTTGCTCGGCAAACAAGTAACTTCCAAGGATCCTTTGTAGATTTGTAAGGACTACCTGTCCCATTCATGTTGTAGCGTTTTTTTGGCTTGTAGTATTCAGGCATTATACAGCAATAGGTTTGTCAGATTTTTTGAATTCGTAGATTACGTCACTACCCCAAATAACTTTGTCTTTTTTCCATCCTTGATCTCTGCTCTTGTAGATTTGACCATTGAACTGTACTAAAGATTTTACCACACCTCCTCTGATGATGCAAGCATCTGTCGCCACTTCTCCGATCCAAAAGTCGTTTTCGTAGCGAAACTTCATGTCGCAGCATGGTTCATGTCCACCCCAATCTGGAGACCAGTTCTCTACAATTATAACATCATTTTCTTGTTTGACACGATGCCACCTCTTTCTATATGGATTTTCTTCACCCATATAATGATACCACTGTTTTGATTTCAATTCAGTATCACTGATCCTCTCCCATCGGATCTTGCAGTGTGCCCATTTTGCTGGATTTGTAGACGCTTGATTCCAATTATCGTAGAATCCTATTAGTTTTGTACAAAAATCATCTAGCATAGTAAGTATAATAACGTAGGCAATAATTATTGTTAAATCCACTACCAAATATGTGGTTATGAAGATATATAGTAGTAGAATTAGAGAAAGAACAATGACCTGAGAGTTTCTTTATTATGTGTCCATTTATTTGGGAGAAAAACGAAATGCACAATATCATTAGCAGTAACCAATTAGCAGAGTGGCAACACTTTGATCCAGAAGACGCTAGTTACAAACTAGACCAGATTACCGATTACTACGACTGCTTGATAGAGTGCCAGACGGAACATTCAGATAAAAGTATATGCAATCATATTCTAACACAATAAGTCCAATTAGCATTTAGTAGTCCCCCCTAGCAATAGGGGGGACTTTTTTTTATCTAAATCGCTTTGAATTAATCATTTCATTGATAAAATCCTTTGCGTAACTATTAATTAATTGCCAGAATGACTTACCTGCATCTCCCTCAATTTCATCAAACAAATACATGTTTAATCTAAAGGCATAATTTGCTTCTGCAATTAAATTGTTAATTTGTGCTTGATCTAGATCAAGATTATCTAGAACTGCTCTGTAGTTGGTCTTGAATTCCTTCGCATCAGTTATACTAGGAAATTCATAAAAGTGAAGTCCTTCTCCCAAAGGTGGTTTAAGAACTCTTTGTACTATCTGTTTCAGAATTTGTCCACCAGATAGATCTCCAATATATCTGGTATAATGATGAGCAATAAGAAGATATGGATTCTCTTCTGCTATCTCATTAATCCTATAACAGTAAGTATTACATGCTTCTGTTGGTGTCAGTTGATCCTTCCATGTGGGACCATAATAGTATGCTAAATCACGTTCAATAGCATCTTTTCGTTCAAGATCTTCTGATCTAATTAGTTTGACCATAGGATCTTTTGTCTCAGCGATCCTTTGTTCCATCGTGTCATAGACATAATAGAAATTTGCAAGGAGTTTACGATACTCCTTGGGATCAAGTACACCTCTTAAAAAAGAGGCAACAAATTTGGTATTCTCAGCAGCAGAGTGAGACTTTTTAGTCCCTTCTTTTAATTGCTTAGATACCTCCATATAACCATTCATTAGCGATAATAGTTGTAATTGTCGTCATCTCCAAGTACCTCAACCTCTACTGCATGGAAAATCATCATTAGTGACTTTGCATACATTCGGTATCCAGCACCAACATATAGTTGACCAAGCAATACAGATACTGTAGCAATGCCCCAGAAAATATAATAGAATCTTGATTTTACCTGAGCACGACGTTTCTCTAATTTCATACCTGCTCTACTCATACGCTTTCTCCTAAAATTGTACCATAAAAAAGGAGGGGTCGCAACCCCTCCCCCTTGTTTTACTTAATTAATTCGTTATTCAGAAAACGAATTTAGCACCTAGTTTAGCACCCCAGTTGATATCATCAGCAGGTGTGGTAATACCAGAGAGTTCACCATATAGAGCGGTAGACTCATTTAGACCATATGAAGCACCAACCTTACCAGATAGTTCTGTCTCGTAATCATCACCTGCTTCGGTGTGATTAATTGCAGGACCACCTTGTACATAGTAACCTAGTCTGCCTTCAGCAGTGGCACCTTCGTAGCCAATGTGAAGATCTGTAGTAGCACCAGAGTACTCGCCATCAGGATAAGAGGCATTTGCTTCTACATTAACATATGGACCAGCAAAAGCGGCACCAGAGAATAGAAGAGGGGTTGCAGCAAGTGCTGCGATTGTTGATTTAATAGACATGTTAGTTAGTTTTAGTGTCTCGCAGAGTTTAACCTGCGGATGTAAGAGAGACCGACTATCTCTCGTTAATTGTGCAAGACACATCCTAGCGTAAATTTGCGACATTCGGAAGGGATTGCGATCAGTGGCCAACTGATAGACGGGGGAACGTAGAAGTCCCACGTCTTGATATTTATAATAACATTTCCTTTGGGATCACGTCAATACCCCTTGTGACAGTTTGTTTGACGGTTATCCGCACTACCTAGTTTAACTTGATAAATGTACCAGTAATTGTTGTGATACCCTTAGATTTGATGTCTACAGCACCCTCTGCATCAATTGTGACACCACCAGTAGCGGTAAGTGTAGCAACTCCCAAGGCTTCTAAGTCCATCTTACCAGCAGTTGCCTTCGCTGAATAATTTACCAATGCTTCTTGTTGAATATTTGACTTAGCAGTCATTGTAACTGCACCTGGTAGAATGTCAGTAAGACTTGGCCACTTTGGTCCCATACCTGCCTGAATGAACATACTACCAATATCTGTCATCATTCCAATATTTCCTGCGACACAATGAATATTGAGTGCATTTGTTCTCAAGTCTTTTACAAGTGGTACTGATAAAGTACTACCTAAAAATGACAATCTACCAACACCAGCAACATCTAGTTTATAGTCACCTAAAACCTTGTGATTGATATGACCTGGTGAAATAATATTTTTTGACGCTCTAGGATCAAATTGTACGTCAGTGCTCTCTGACGAAACGGTCATTGATTGACTAGTAATAAGTTTGTCTTCAATAGCTGCTGATGTTGTAATCTTACCAGCACTGAATACAATCTCTCCTCCACCCTCTGGTCCTGCCTGTATAACGAGCTTCTCCTTAGCGATAAGGGTAAGTACGTCCTGTGCGTCTATAGTGACCGTCTTGCCCCTAATATAGCGGTCTCCTAAGACTTCCTCATTATAGTCTCCATAGCAAAGAACAGACCTTGCTAGTTCTTCTTTATCGTCTTTTGGTCCTTCTCCCTGAGCAGCTCCACTATCAGAAACATATTCCTCAACACTAGGTCCACTCTTCACGAGTTGACCACCTCTAGCATTAATTAGAACTCTACCACCACAAATTTTACCACCACCTTGTCCTCCTGCCGAAATAATAATGTCACCATTATTCCTCAGAATAACTTGTGATTGTACATCTTTACCAGCAATATTAAAATCCGTTCCATTAGGACTAGTGAGTACACCATCCTCCATGATAGTCCAAGACTGACTCTGCATGTGGAACTTGATAGTTCTCTGCGGTTCAGTATCATCTACCTCATCAGGGGGTTCGGGTGTTACTGGTTTTTGATCTCGTACAATATTTGCCCGTACAGGATTGTCACCAACCGTTGATTTAATAAGATCTCTATCAAAAGAATTAGTCATATTTTATTCCTATGGGCAATCAATGTAAGAACCTGTGCCAATCTTAGCAGAACCAACAGCAACACGAGCCTCTGGTTCAAGACAAGCAAATGATGGCAAGAATGTGGCACCATATCCACCGCCACCAACAATAATAACTTTTGGATAAGATTTAAATGTCATCTCTCTATTTTTAATTCTAATGCTAACAACTTTTCCTTCTTCAACCAATGCCTCGGCAATACTATTATCACCATTAATATAAACAGTAGGTGGAGATGTATAATCTTGACCAGGTCTAATCATAGTGAAAGAATCAATAATACATTCTTTACGAGCATCATCTGGTTTATTTAACTTATATCCAAAGCCAGGGTCAGTCACTCTAATCTCAGTCAATAGACCACGATCATTGAGTAATGCAATTCCTGCTCCACTTGTACCCTCACCTACAATTAATACGTTAGGTGCTTCTTTAAATGGAGTGCCAGGATCCCCAATAATAATATCAACAATTTCTCCACCTGGTCCTGTAATAATTTCTTGAACAGATGGAGGAACTACTGGTGTTGGGGAGAAATTAGTTGACTCATCATTTTTTTCAAACTGTTCTAATGGTGTTAGATTGTTTAAATCAGATAAGATAAGTACACTACACTGAGCACCTGTATTAGGAATAGAGAAAACAAGAGATTCATCTTTCTCTCTGTCATTATCATCCTTATTGATTCCAATAACAACTGTTGCTTGATTCTCATTGACAGTAAAAGATCCACTTAAAGTGAAATTGACAATATCAGAGGGAGTAATATTATCTCCCCATAATTGATATCTAACAATGCTACCATCAGGAACATTTTGTGTCTGAATTGTATATGTTACAAAACCACCTTCTTCAACTTCATTCTTATCGGGGAATACGAAGAAAGTTGGTTCTAATTGTTCATCAGATGTCTCAACTTCAACTCCTGTTGGTGCATTTGGATCGTCTGGTGGTGGATAATCATCAGCAGTAGGTGGTTTTGTATTTGGTCCCTTGGTTGAAGGATCATCAACTGGAGTATCTGTACCAAAATCACCATCACTAGTAGGATCGTCTGCACCATATGATCTAATAGTACATCTTCCTACATTGTTTTCTGTAAGAGATTCAATTGTACCAGGTGTATCTTTTCTAATAACGACAAAGAAATCTTCCCTATCATCATCTTCGTTGTCTGCAAAAGTTCTCACATTGATTGTCTTTGAAGTTTCACCAGAAACAAAACCTAAGACTCCAGTTTTTTCTTCATAATCAACGCCTGCCTCAGCAGTTCCATCTTGAGTAAGATAAGTGACACTAGAAACTAGATCTGTCTTTCCAGATCTAGTTACAGTAAATTCAGCAATCTCTCCTTCTTTTACAATAATATTTTTCTCAATAGTATATGCAATATAATCATTATTTGGTGGAATATTTTCACCACCAACAAAGATAACTTCAGTTGGATTACGTTTTGTTCCTTCAAAATTATCTGGACATGTATATTGATTCCAATCCTTTGGTTTATCTGCTAAATCATCAAGTAAATTATCTAAAAAGTCCTTTCTTTCACCAGAACCACAATTAGTACAAATTGTAGTCGTCTTTGAACACTTTTTACCTGGTCCGCTACACTCAATTCCAAGAATTCCTAGAACATAGTTAATAGCATCACCAAGAATGTTAAATGGACTTGCAATAGCACCAAGAAGATCTTGAATTGGTCCTAATATACTTTCCAATAATTCATTCATCAATGATTGAATTTTACCAAGAATACCATTAATAAACTTATCAACATGACAGACTGTTTGCTTGTAGATATTGAAGAGATAACCAAAAATAATTTCTTCAATAAATTTAGCAAGTCTATCACCAAGATCTGCCATTTCACATCCAAGGGATGCCAACTTATCGTTGAAGAACTTAGTAACTGGTGTTAAAGAGTTACCTTCTTCTGAAGGATATATCAAAGCATCTGTCAATGCCTTGACAGCTTCTCTCATCTTCTCAACGACAAATCCTTTAGCAGATGCAACAAAAGTTCTAACTAATTGCTTTCCTTTGGTAACATACTTCCTACCAATTCCAATAGAATCATATAATTCGCCAGTTACTTCTCCAACCAGATAAGTTCCCAACTTACCATTGTTTCTCTGAGTTTCATAAAGCATCTCAGAGAATAATCTCTGGAATGTGTTATTCAAATCAGTTTCTTTACCACACTTGTCTGCGATTTCTACACACCAGTTAATACCAGAAGGATTTGTTTCAGAATTTTGACCATATTTTGCAGCAATATACTGTGTAGTTGCTGATGAAATTACTTCACCGTCTTCAGTTGTTCTTACCCTTCCATCTGGTGCATGACCAGCATCAAGTGGATCTAGTGTTACCGTTGATTCAGAATACTGATCAAATGGTTTTTTATTTCTTGGTTTAACGAAAGTCGTAAAAGATTTACATCCATCTGACTCTGGTGTAGGATCCTCATCCGCTGTTTCTCCTGATTCAAAAGAATTAGCGACCCTACCAATACTACCCATAATAACGGGCATTTGTCTTTCAGGATCTAAGAAAAAACCAACAACCCATGTACCAGATTCAAGTTGATCTGATACAGAGGTTGCTCCACCAGGTGTATGTGGATTTGTGACAGGCATGAGAGTTTGTGCCCAACCAAGTTCACTACTTGGTACGAGACCGCATTCTTTTGGATGTTGTCCAAGAATCCTTACACGATGCCGTCCTGAACCTTTAGGATCAGGATCGCCTTCGCCAGATTCAATTTGTCCTATAAACCAGTTGAATCCATCAGCACCAATATTGTGCGTTGGAAACAAACTGCTCATTGCCGAATCAATCATCGTAAATCTTACACTCTGGTGCGTTTGGTTCTACTTCGCAGAATAGCTCTAGAGCTGTAGGATCGTGATGATCTCCTGCTTCAATTTCTTTTCTATGATTATGTGAATATACTTCTAGTTCGTGCAACTCTTCTTCAACATGACGACGCATTTGAGGAGAAGTTGTAGGGGTTGCTAGGATATCTTTATCCTTTGCAATATGTTGTTCTAAAGATTCCATAGGTTATTTTACGTTAGAATTACTACCTTGTATTCCATATGAGTCACGTATGAGATCCATGACGGTATAAACTGAATTACCTGTAACATGAAACTGATGTGTGACTCTTTTGATTAAAAAGGTTCCACTATTTTCTGGATCCCACGTTACACCATCTTCTTTCAATACTTCTGCTTGTTGATTAGGAACTTTGAGTTCAATGCAGTCTCCTGCACATAATTCTAAGTGTCCTGTGAGCGAAATGGTTATCTGTTGATTAAACATCAAACCAGCTCTACCGATAGATTGTTGTAAATAAAAAGGTTGATAATCTTTTAAATCATTTTTACTATCAGCGGAAGCAGATTCTGTTCCGTTGTACCAGAACTCATTATTAATGACAGATGAAAGTACTCTAGTTGGGAATTGGGATAAATCAGCAGCACCTTTAGGTAGTTTTGTTTGACTTCCTAGATGCTCCATCTCATCCCATACCTCTTCCATAGAATACACTGATTCTGTGTACTTGCCAGTATTTATGTTGAAATAACAAGAAACTGACTTGAAGGCACCTTCCCTCAATTTTTTCATCAGGTTTATTTCATCGCCATATTTAATTTCCTGAATTTTATTGGCATTCTCTTCATCTCGTTTACCCATTGTATAAACAAAGTCTTGACCGATTGGTCCAGCAGAGACCAAACTATCAAAGGATCTAAAGTTAAATCCCTTTCTTGTTTGGTAGAAAACATATCCAGCAGTGCCTTTTTTGTTATTCTTTGTCTTTGGGATACCTCTTTTTTGTAAGGATCTAATGACAGAGAACACAGTTTGTCTATGAGGAATAATCTTACAAGAATTTTTGGTTTCATCGGTTTTAACGAGAAGACCAAATTCTCCTGCTTCTTCATCATTATCAAATTCATAATCTTTGACAGATGTCAAATTTGAAACCAAACTTTCAACAACTTCAGATATCTTACCCTTTTCTGATTTTACCAGACGAACACCCTCATTGGCAAGTCCCTCTGGAGAAACAAGTCCTAATGTATACACTTGCTTCCTATCAGCACTAAGTCTGTTAGCAACTGTCCAGACACGATACTCATAATTATAGGTATTATCAAAAGTATCTTTAACTTCAACGACAACCTTCTCATTGCCCTGAATTGGCATGTTAGCAATTAGATTAGTAGCATTATCAACAACTACCATCTTTGCTTCATATGCAGCTTGAGTAATGTCCTCAATATGATAATAATGAGTTACTAGATTTTTTATATTTGCATATGGTTTTGCTTCGTCTTCTACAGAGAAGATCGCAATTCCTTTAACCTCAAGCGATGATGCATATGGTTTAGTCTCTGCCATTATTAATAATTATATGGAGATGGGAAGAAATGATCTAGGGAAGGATTTGGATTATTACCAATAAGATTCATGTCTTTTTCAGCTGAATCTAATGCTGTAACACCTTTGTTATTTATTTCTATGACTTTAGTCTTTTGCTGTTCATAGTTTGTAACTTTATTTGCCTGTTGTTCAAAAGAATTCAAATTAACAAAATTTGTCAATTGATCTTTAGTATTAGTTCTACTGAAATTTTTCTCAAAATGAGTAACAGTTCCTGGACCATGCATCCATTCCTCCTCAGTCATTCCATGACCCTTCATAATATCACTTAAAATCAATCCAAGAACAGATCCGTTCTTGAGTGCCTTAACTGTTCCAAATAAACTAGTAATTGCTCTAACAGGTCTTTCAAATGCCTGACGAACAGCAGGAGTAGGACCAGTTCTAACCATTTCTGGTGTAAATGCTTTGATAGGATTCCAACCACGAATACCAGTAGCACCAGACTTGAATGCTTTATTAGTTCTAGTAAGTTGTGTAGCATCATCTGCCATCAAACTATTTCTACCAAACCAGCGAGCAGTATTCTCATTAGGAACTCTCATGTTCCTACCTCTATTCCACCAATTCCTAGCACCTTCAAAGAAATTACCAGGACCGCCGCCAGCATATTGCACTCCACCGCCACGATAACCACCGCCACGGTATCCACCAGGACCACCATTACCATCGTCATTTGATGGTGGTTCTGGATCTGGCCTGAACAGATTCATAATGCCATTAAAGAATCTGGTCATCATGTTATTATTTTTAATCTCTGCACCAAAAGCTTTATTTGCATCCCTTCTTCTAACAGCAGCACCACCAACAGACAAATCTCTTGTCAATCCATTAATAAGTGTATTAGAAACACCAAAAGATGTTAGTGGAGACAATACTGTTTTTAGTGGACCAGAAACATCACCTGCCAGTGTCTTCATGCCACTCAACGCTTTTCCTAATACATTGAAAGCAATTAAACCACTTGCTTTGACTGGCAATTCAACTGCCTTTCCAAGCATTTCTGTTGTTTCTTTTAGATTAGGAACATCTGAAATTTTAGATTCAATGACTTGTTTGAACATATTTGGAACAAACTTATCAAATGATGGAGCAGATCCACTATCAGAAACAATACTATTGTTAATAGTAGTTGATCCTCTACCCATTGTGCCACTAGCATAACTTTGTCTTGTAAATGGAGTATCAATAGGAATAACTGCTTCCTTACCATGAAGAATAGCAGGATATCCACTCTGGGGACCATCTACAATACCACCTCTGGCCATCTGTGGAGTATCTTTCCATAAATCACCAGTGTCTGATGGATATGGACCAAATGGATCTCCATCCTGTGCTTCATCACGGGCATCACGTACAGCAAATTCAAGATCATCCTCACCTACTTTTTGAATTACCTCACCTTCATATTGCTGTTTTTGTAATTCTATCTGTGCTTCTTTCCTTTCACTTTCCTTGTTATCTTCGGAAACAATAGCATTTCTATTCTGATCTCGCAGAACGTCAATAATAGCATCTAATTTTGCTTCTAAAGTATCAGAATTAACTTCTAGTTTCTTAATTGTTCCTAGTAAACTTTCTCTAACTGTAATGAGTGTTGCTTCATTCTCATCTACCTGCTCAGACATACTACTGAGACTGACATTTAGAGATCTAGATACAGCAGTAAAGAACTTACCTAATTTAGGATCTTTGACTTTAACTGCTTTTGTATCTGGACTGGTATTCCACATTCCTGGCATACCACCTGAATATGCTCCAGATCCCAAGAATGGAGATGGTTGTTTCTGTAAGGCAGAAGATCCAACGGCAACCATTGGGAATGGTTGACCAGCACGTTTTGCTGCTGTCTGAGCAGTAATAGCAACACCAGTAGGTATTGGATTAATAGGACTGCTCTTATTGAAAATAGATGTTCTAGGTGCTGGTTGAACATATCCTGGTGTTTTTAAACCAAACTCTGGGCGTGGTCCAATACCACCAGGAGGCGTTGCAAGTGTTAGAGGAGTAGATTGTCCTCTCATATATCCAGTATATGAGAATGGTTCCTTTTGGAATCGTTTACCAAGTAATCCTAGTGGATTAGGTCTTAATCTATGTGCTAATGCAGCACCAAAGAATTCTCCCCTGCGGAAATTTGGCGAAAACTGGTCCATCGCCGCAACTGATCCACCTGCAACGCCTTCCCGTGCAGGATTATATGCATTGGGATTGACGCTCTTTGCGAACATCGTATCACCAACATTAACTGCCCTAATATAATCCGTGGCAAGTTCTCTTTCAAGAGCAGCATCATCAGCAGCTCTAACTGCTTCATTATACAAATAACTACTAATAGAAGCGGTTAAATCGCCTTGAAATGTCCTAGTAAGAGATGCCATTTAATTACCCTAGTGATGCTATTCTATAGTGATCTTTCCAATCACCTACTGAAGTTGTCCTACTAAAATTGAAATCTTCATTCATATTAGCAGCTACTACTTGAGTATTTAACATAATAATTGGTGCTCCAGTAGTTTGAATCTCATCTAAAAGCATTTCAACGTCTTTACTGTCTGTATCTAATTTTGATAATAGACTGGTTCTCATTGATGGAGGTAAGAAACTTTGATCACCTTTAAGTGTATTTTTTAGATCCTGAAGACCAAAGTAACCAGTTCCTGTTCCTGACTTAATAATTTTTGCCTCAGATTCTCTTCTATTTTTCAAATCACCATTGTTATCATGAACTAAGTTAAGTCTAAGTAAATCAGCAATACTACTATAATCATTGTTGGCATGTGCCTTCTTAACCATCTCAGGAAGAGAATGTGGAAATGTTTTTCCGTTGAAAACAGTATTGCTTCCTTTGTGAGCACCCCTAAGACTTCCATAGTTAAATGCCAACGAAAGAAGAACTGAGGAAACATCAACGGGCAAATCATATAGATCCACACCAACGTTTTTAAGTTCTCCTATAACAATTTTCAAGTGATCTTGATAATGCTTATCCTTGATCATTATAGCTTCATCCATAGTGATTTTATCACCCATTTTCACCTTTCCCTTCAACCTAAATCCTGGTGGGTAATAAGTTGCACCAAATCCAATCGTAGGAATATTTTCAGTATCTAAGTATGCATTAGTTTTAACATCTTCAAATGCAGCAAGCATTGTCATTGTTTGCTTTTGTACCAGTTTAGGATTGGTCTGTACTTTCTCTTTTACTGGTTTAGCATTTTTAAACTTTGGATCAACATGATTGTATATACCATGCCAAAATGGATAATGAGTGTTCTTATCTCTTGGGTTATATGTACCACCACCACCAACTTTAAAGAAATCCACACTCATGTGCATTCCATCAATACTACCAATATCTCTTGGATCATCACTATTTCTTCCCATGAGTCCAAGTTTTTGTCCATGACTAACATGTTCCCCCTCTGTTACAGAGATTCCACTTTTGGGGAAGTGAGCATATAATGCATCAAACATTTGTCCTGGTCTATCAGGATCTTCATGCCTAACAATTACAAAATTACCGTATCCTCTTTTAGTTTTTGGATTGTATTGATGACCAATTTCAACAACTTGACCATCAAATAATGCTCTAGTATAAAAACCATCTGGAGTGAAATCAACACCAGGTTCTCCACTCTTGTCTATCATTACATAGCCAGGATTGTTTCTATTGACAAAATTGGTCATGCTTCTAAAAGCACCTGACTTTTGAAACCAAGGTAGCAACTCCTCACCACCAGCAAAATTATTGAAAAAATTCTTTGGATTAAAAAATCCACTAACATCATCTTCTTGAGGTGTTCCTGATTTCTGTTGTGGGAACATTCCTTGGAAAGGAAGAGAAAGTTCATCAATTGCCTGTTCGTCTCTATTTTGTGTGCGAACTACTCCCAATGTAGACTTATACCTTACAGATGATCTTTCAAATCCATCCAACCCACTACTAAGTATTTCTGATCTAACCATTTGCTCTGCTCCAGCAGCAGATGCAACATCTAATGCAACCGATGTCAATACTGTCCCAATAAGGGCAGTAGCATTTTTAAATCCCATAGCGATATCATCCTGATCTTTTTTACCTAAAATTAACTCTCTACCATGTAAATTTGCGAGTCCTTTTTTAGTTTGACCAGTACCAGCAGCATAACTTCCTCTAAGTTCTTTCTCAATATCTCTTTTAATGATATATGCATCAATACCTAAAGAAGTTCCAGTTCCAACAGCAGGAATTGTTCCAGCAATTCCAGACAGTACTTCTAGACCTGCACCAGTATAGTCTCCCTTTAAGGCTCTCTCAATACCAAATATAATACCAGCAGCGATACCAAGGCCAGGAATTTTCTTTGATAATACTTTTCCTGTTGCCTTTTTTCCAACGTTCTCTGCTACATTTCTACCAAGAATACGTGAGGTGGCAGCAGCAGCAATTTTTGTTTTTACTTTGCCTGGTAATCTCCTTACACCTCTGATTCCTCTTGTGAGTAATCTTCCTCTTGCTCTAATTCTTCTAGGTATGAATCTTCTTGAAAGTGATCTTATCAACCTAGATGCAACTTTTGCTCCTGCTCTTCTAAGTAAGAATCCAACTAACGAAGACCCTCCCATGTTAGAGCGAGCAAGCATTTTCTGTAGCGGTGATGAACCGAACATTGGATCTTGTTCAAAGATCTCTGCTGATTCCTTTTCTGCTTTCTTATCTTCCTCCGCTTTCTTTTCTAATTCTGCTTTTGTACCAAATATATCCAATAAAGTGTCAAACTTATCTTCCAAAATTTGATTTTGGTTGATAATAAGTTCTTGACTATCAACGATAGCAGCACCAATAGCAGATATAGCAGTATTTGTTGCTTCAACTTTTCCTTCAAGTTGAACTAACTTTACTTCAAGTCTAGTTCCAAACAGTTTGATTACTTGATTCCGCAGAGGTTTATCTACAACGGGAATAGAGGTAACATCAACTTCTTCTTCTCGTTCTAGATCCTTAATTGCTTTTTCTACTTCAGGTGATCCCTTAGGAATATCCTGATCAAATTTTTGTTTAATTTGATCAAAGATTTTTCCAGCAATAAAACTGGTTAGATCACCTTGAGCTGTTTGAACTAGATTTGCCACTATCTACCTGCTTTCGCTTGTTCTTGTTTTTGTTTGAGTTCATCTAGATATTGCATGAGGAAAGTAGTATATACTTCCCTTTCCCATGGCATCATATTTTCAACTTCAGTCAAGCTATATTTATGGTACTGCATAAGAGCAAAGTTCATTCTATAGTACCCCTCCAAATTGTTCTGGAAGAGTGCTATGCGAAAAAACTCTGTAGACCCTCAATTGTGTAAGTAGACTCTTTTCCAGTTTTAGGATTGGTAACTGCAAAAGTATGACTCAACTTTGGACAAGTAGCATAAAAGTCTTGAATCTTCTCAAATTGTTTAGTAGTCAAAGTATCTACAAACTGACGAAACTCTTTTGGAGTTGTTGTTGATGAATCATAAACTTCCTCGTCATCAAAGATCTGATCAATAGAATTTGCAATGAAATCATATACATCTTCTGTACCTAGATCTTTTTGTAGAAATTCCCTATCAATGAATTGCTTCATACTAGGATATTTCATCATAATACCAGTGGTATCATCAAACATGATTTTAGGAGAGTGACCCTCCTGCTTTTTAACTTCAACATCATTAATGTTGATTAATGCCTCTACTTCTGTTTCATTATCATCAAGACACGTCACACTAAGAGTAATCATCTCTCCGATGGACGCTGCTCTAATTTTCAAGAACAAATACTCCAAATCAAAACTAGGTAGTTGATCTACCTTAATCCTTGAAATAACACAATTCTTGAGTAGGTCTTTAACACCGCCAATAACTTGTTTTTCGTCATTTGCTTCCAATGCCATTAAAAGCACTTTTTCCTCTTTTACAAGAAAAGGGCGATATTTGATAGTTTTTCCTGTAGAGGGCAATTCACATTCATATGTGGGATACCCTAACTTTGGTAATGCCATAAAAATAATTTCAAGTCGTGTATTTATATATAGCGACTTTTCAACTCAAATAGTTTTGTCGCTGGTTTAATAATTCTAGTCACAAACGCAACCATAGTTAATCTAAATTCATCATCACTCTCCATGTGAAAATTTGATTGTGCATGAAACTGTGTAGCATCATACCCAATAACTCTATTATACACGTTTTTTACCTCTAAAGTACGTTCAAACATAGAATTATTGATTTTCATGTTGTTTCCAAATATTTCTAGAGATTTTTTATCTCTTTTTTGTTCTGGACCTAAAACATCAGTATGAAATTGCATTAATTTTGGATCACAGTCTTTTTTCTGCCAAGGTAATGCATTCCTCTCTGCATCAGATTTCATTCTATAAATTGAAGTTCCATGATCTAGATTTGCATCAGGATCAAGATAAACAACAGCAGCACAAAATGCTTGACCATCTTGATGAATCCACCCTCGGTTAATTTCAGGATTATCGGAAAATCTACTAATTTTCTGAAACTGTATCTGACAGTCCCAATCGTTTTTACTATAATCTCCCCACAATGCCAATAATTTGGAAGTGGTGGATTCGTAAAATCTTTTATTAAGTTCTATTAGTGGTCTTGATCTAACACCAGGATATGTTCCTATTGGGTGATCATATTTTAAAGTTAAAGCCCATTCTCTAACTTTATCAGGATCCTTAAAGAATCCATCATGACATATTGTTTGAAAATCCATTAAACTTTTTTAGTCAATTTTTTGCCGAAGATTTTTTTCCAGTTTTATGGAATTGAAAAGTCAATTTTCACTCCTGAAAAGGAACTACTTGCAATGGAATTGGTCCACCTCTCTTAGGAGTTAGACCGAAGTTTCCTGCTGCTGGGTCATCAAAATCAAGTTCATTATAAATTCCTGTGAGTTCTGTATTAAAAGGTCTTACTGGTTGGTCTGGTACGTCTGAATTTTGACGTTTATGTTTTTTAGATGTACCATACAACACTGTATGTCTAGTATAATAGAAGCTTGAAGTTACTCTTGTCAACTGTGAACTACCGTATGCTAGAGGAACAGCATCAATAGAATATGGATAAGCATTCTCTAAGATATATCCAATAGGTGCTCTTCCATCAGAACTTATTTTATTTGGTTCTGTTTTCATGATTCTAAGGTTACACACATAATCATCAATATAAGACAATCTATTCACACGGTTTGTAGATCTAGGTAATTTACCCCTTGCAGATTCTATTGTGTCCTCATATTCAAACTTTTTATCATAAACCTCTCCAAAGATATGCTCATACCAAGCATTCAAAAACTTCAATGGTGTTAATTTAGCATCGCACATAAATCCCAAACCTAAATCGGTAAAGGATCTTGTGTGTGGGTAGTTGATCAATCCTTCACCAAGATATCTACCAGTAAGAGTTCCTGTAGTGGCAACAACGTTTGGTAGTTGTGCTTCATCACATAACATTT
>MDTC01098091.1_pt1 | contig 16667 bp, 13 predicted proteins | sample 811181 | NCBI WGS metagenome assembly MDTC01 (sample SAMN05326644, study PRJNA326480) | marine metagenome | isolation source: seawater | place: Pacific Ocean: North | collected 2011 | reverse complement strand
TGCGGCAACTGGCAAACAACAACAACCGTGACTGGTTTACCGAGAACAAAACACGCTATGAACAAAGTGTTGTAGACCCGGCATTTAAGTTCATTTCGAGAATGGGGGATGAGCTGCAATCAATTAGCAGTCATTTTGAGGCAATTCCCAGAAAACAGGGTGGGTCCCTGATGCGTGTCTATCGTGATACGCGCTTCAGCAAGGACAAGACACCCTATAAAACGAATATTGGTATTCAGTTTCGCCATGAGGTGGGTAAAGATGTTCATGCACCTGGATATTACGTGCATATTGAACCGGGCAATATTTTCGTCGGTGTGGGTATGTGGCATCCAGAATCAGGTGCACTTCGTGCTATCAGGGAACGAATTGCAGGTAAGCCCGACGACTGGAAAAAAATTATCACCAACAAGACCTTTAAGGCGACCTATGAGCGCCAGGGTGATTCCCTGAAAAACCCACCTCGAGGATTTGATTTGGATGCCCCTCATATGGAGGATCTCAAAAGAAAGGACCATATTGCGGTGATGAATTTTCCTCCCGCTGATATATCGGATGCCGCGTTTCCCCAAAAACTGGCCAGTGCATTCAAGATGGCATCACCCTATATGGAGTACCTGTGTAAATCCGTAGGTGTACCTTTCTGACCGGACGCGTTGAACGTGGGCTTACCTGCATGGCGCCTTCATGAAATATCCAGGCAAGCTGGTTATTCTGTGGATATAGATATCAAGCGGGTTATCCGAGGAGGCTCCTTCCTTCCCTGGGTGGTTGTTCTCTATACCTGGTGTTGTCGTTGTGGCATTTGGCGGCATTTCTCCATCGGCGAAAAAACTGGCTACATCTTGCTAAAACAGTCGCGAATCTGCCCAACAAAAATCTCAGGCTGCTCGAACGCGGCAAAATGACCGCCCTTGTCCAGTGTCTCGAAATGAACAAGGTTCGTGTAGGTTTTGCTTGCCCAGCGCTTGGATGCCCTGAATATTTCCTTCGGGAATATGCTGCAACCCACCGGCACAGTTATTGGATCAGCACCCTGAGTGGCACTGCCAAAACTCTCCCAATAAAGCCGTGCGGAAGAGGCGCCCGCATCGGGTAGCCAGTACATCATGACGTTATCCAGGAGTTCATCCCTTGAGACAATATTTTCCGGATGCCCATCACAGTCCATCCACTGGTAGAACTTTTCAATGATCCAGGCAGCCTGCCCTATAGGTGAGTCTGCCAATCCATAGCCGACGGTTTGTGGTCGCGTGCTTTGCTGCTTTGAATAACCTGAATCATGGTCCTGGTAGAATTGCATACTGACAAGTGCGCTTTGTTCCTGTTCAGTCAGGTCGCCCATGGTTTCCGGGTCTGGGGGCACGATCGGCATATTCAGATGGATTCCCTGACAATTACCAAGGTTCTGAGCGCCGATTGCGTTCGTGACCAGCGATCCCCAGTCACCACCCTGGGCGTAGTAGGCCTCGTAGCCCAGATTAACCATTAGCGTGTTCCAGGCTGTGGCGATCTTCTCTATTTTCCAGCCAGGCTTGTCAGGCTTGTCAGAAAATCCATAGCCTGGCAGGGTCGGGCAAACGAGATGAAATGCGTCCTCTTCAGAGCCGCCGTGGGCTTTTGGATCCGTAAGTGGGCCGATTGCTTTTTGAAACTCCACAATGGAACCAGGCCAGCCATGGGTAAGAATCAGCGGTTTTGCGCTCTCGACCGGTGACTTGATATGCAGAAAATGTATCCCAAGTCCCTCGACTTCAGTCTTAAATCCATCCCACCTGTTTAGTAAGCTTTCACGAGTCTTCCAGTCATAATCATTGAGCCAGTATTGGTGAATCTCCTTCATGTAGCTAAGCGGAATCCCCTGGCTCCAATCATCTGGCGTTTCCTCATCGGGCCAGCGAGTCATGCCAAGGCGTAGTTTCAAGTCTTTGATTTCTGTATCAGGTATTTCAATTTTGAAGGGGGAGATATCTGTCATGGGTCACCTTTATTGCGGAGCCTTGGGTTAGTCTTGTACTTTAATGACGACTTTGCCTATTGCCTTCCTGTCCAGCATTCTCATCATTGCGTTTCCAGCCTTGGCAAGCGGGTAGGATTCTCCCGCTGTTGGATTAAGTCTTCCCGCAGCAATCCATTCCAGCAATGTTGTGAGGACGGGCCTCGCTTCACCGGGGTTCGCCGCGATGAACCCGCCCCAGTTAACTCCTCTGATAGAGCATCTTTTTAGGAGGGTCAGGTTAAGAGGAATCCGGGCTATTTCGCCCGCCGCGAATCCAACCACCAGGAACCTGCCATCTGGTCCAAGTGAACGCAGTGCTGGTTCAGAATAGTCGCCACCAACCGGGTCATATACCATGTTGAGTGGCTTGCCATTCAACACCTCCTTCAGCTCATCGCGCCAATTCTTCACCGAATAGTTCACGACATGATCGGCGCCGGCCTCAATGCTGGCATCTCGCTTTTCCTTGGTTGAAGCGGCAGCGATGACATGTGCACCCATCGCCTTGGCAACATCAACTGCAGCAACGCCCACGCCTCCACTGGCACCAAGAATCAGGATGGTTTCTTTCTCCTTGAGGTCACCCAAATGAGACAGGGCGTGGTATGCGGTACAGTAGTTCACTAGGAAACCAGCGGCAGCCTCAGACGACAGGGCTTGGGGTATTGGAACGCAATCGTTTTCAGATAAACAGATTTTCTCTGCAAGGCCACCTCTCGAAGGCGTAGCGAGAACCCGCTGGCCAACTCTCAGGTGTTTTACATCGTCGCCTACTTTTTCAACTGTGCCTGAAATTTCGTTGCCGGGGATAAAGGGAACCTGCGGTTTTACCTGGTACTGGCCCGCCACCGTGAGTGCATCCACGAAACCAAGGCCAGTCGCCTGAATAGTGAGAATAACGTCCGTTGGCCCTGCGCTGGGTTCACCTACTTCCTTTATCTTCAGTTTATCGGGGGAGTCATAACTTTCACAAACTATCGCGCGCATGATTTTGTTGCTGCTTTATGTGGAGAAAGTCATGTTAAGTGATATGCATTTATGTTGCCACACCAGACGGGCGAATTGATCTACCTGATCATCTGCTATTCCCGGAAAAGTCCTTTTCCTGTAGCTGTTTCGGCGAGAAGTTCACCGGTCTGGTGGGTTTGCAGACTCACCAAGAGGGCAACTTATCCACGTTTGCCTGCCTGGCTAACGAGATAAGTATGCCCCGTGATGGGTCAGGGTTAAATAACGCCGGCGTAAAGATCCAACCGTTCTGTACGGACGATTTAGCTGTGGCTATTCTATATGGCGAACAATATCCTGGAACTGATCAAATATTTCTTCTTCCATGTAGTCCCGGAATTCACCCGCATCAAAGAATGCACCATGGCATTGCGGGCAAGATTCAAACTTGATTTCATAGGGCTCGGTATGCAGCACATGGCTCATTTTTACATTGCACTTGGGACACGGCACATCCGGGATTTCGTTGAACCTTGCGCCGACAAATTCATCACCGATGTCTATTGCGTCAGCACCTTCATGAGCTTTCAGGTCTTCCTTCTCGAGGTGATCGAAAAACACCCAGCAACAATCGGAACAGCGATCTATTTCAATTCCCTGGTAGTCTATAACCGTCATATCGGCTAGGTACTTTGGACATTGCATGGTTATTCATCTATTTCAGAAGCCAAAAATTCAAATGTTCGATCGAAGGACTCAATATCACTTGCTGCGATAACGGCACAAAAATCAGTGACACCAATGTCTTTGAGTTGCTGTATATCACCCCTTAGTTCTGTTTCATCTCCAGCTATTGCTAGTTCTGCCGGCCCAGCGACTCCTTCCTTGTCCAGCATAGACCGATAAGAAGGTAGCATGCCGTAAACCTGCAATGCCTTTGATATGTGCTCACGTGTTCCTTCAGGGTCGTTGGTCAGGACGATTGGGAACCCGGCTGCTATTGTGGGGTCTGGCTTTCCAGCGGCACTTGCTGATTTGCGGATGGTCGGGATGACATAGTCTGCAAGGGTGCCAGGTCCCGTCATCCAGGTCATAGTGCCATCAGCCAATTCGCCCGCCAGCTTTAACATAACTGGACCGAGAGCCGCTACAAGTAGTGGTACGGGCTGGTAGCCAGGTACCTGCAAGGTGACATTATTGCTGTTAAATTGTTCGCCAGCGTAGGTGACGGTCTGTCCTTTCAGCAAAGGCCCAAGGATGGTGAGGTATTCCTTCATGTGCTTCGCTGGCTTATCGTAGGACAGTCCAAACATACCTTCAATCACGATCTGGTGAGAAAGCCCTATGCCCAGTGTGAATCTTCCGCCAGCAGCCGCACCTGCGGTGAGTGCCTGCTGAGCGATTGCAGTGGGATGGCGAGGATAGGTTGGAGTAACCGCAGTGCCCAGTGAAATGCTACTGGTCTGCTGGCCAACCATAGCCAGTGTTGAAATAGCATCAAGACCAAAAACATGTGCCATCCACAAACTTGCGAAACCGCGGCTTTCGGCTTTTTGTGCCAGCACGACTGTATCCTCGATAGTTAGTTCGGCGAGGTCCGCTGCGCCTATCATAAGCCCGGTTCGCATTCATCACTCCTTGGATCAATTAGCCAGAATTTTTCTGGTTAGATTTTTATTTTCGTGACAGGAAACCTTTCCAAGAACCAAATACTTTGGACAGGTCCGGTGTATAGATCACTTCAAATCCAGTGTATCTGGATCTATTGTATTCTGTAAAGGTGACCAGCCCAGATGCATTGGTTGCTCCGGTGACAATTGGGACGACATCTGCATCCGCAAGGTTGATAACATATTGGATGTAGTACTTGTTGCGCACATTTTGACTGAAGAGCCTGACCTTCCATTCCCTCCAGGTGTAGTCAACTGACAAATCCCAAACCGTATAATTTGAGATTTTCCCGACAGAAATATATGAATTAATCTGATAGTCGTTGACGTATCGATACGCTGCGTAAGTGTTAATAATGCCGGAGGCAAAATCGAAAGAGTAGAGTGCAGATATAAAAATGGTATCCGTTGGGGCACGGTTCGGCCGCAGCCCATCCAGGTTAAACTCAGCGCCAGGAGTGGAAGGGTCTGGTACTACGCAGGTTTCGTGGTCGGCATCTATGTGACTGTATGAACCGCGCAGATAGAGGTTCTCAATCGGTACTGCCTCAAACTCAAGCTCATATCCATTGGTTTCGAAATGCGGTGCGACTGTTGAGACCTATTTAAGCGCCGTCCGTCGTTACGAACTGTGACCTTCTTCACAATTTGGGCTGATCTGGAAAATTCTTTCCCGAAACCGTGATCGACTTCACAGTTGTTGTGTGAAACCGTGCGCCTGAGCTTGCCTGGTGATGGACCTGTGGTGCTTGTGGAAGTATCGGTGAATTAGGTATGGTAGTGCTCCCTTGATCAATCGAAATATCATAAGTGACAAGAGCATTTGCAACCGCATTGCTGAAGTATCGCTGGCTTATCCTTCTTAGTACGTTGGCAGTAACCGGCCTCGCCGGTTCAGGATTGCAATTCATCGAGATCTCTACGGAACCAAGAGACAATTTTGGTCCGGATAATCCGCAACTGGTCGCATTTGAGAGCCTTGAAGAAACTTTCTCCCGGGTAGAGAACATATTTTTCGCCATCGCACCGGATGACGGTCAGGTATTTACGCCACGAGTGCTCAAGATCATAGAAGATCTGACAGGTGAAGCCTGGCGAACACCCTATGTTAAGCGGGTTGACTCGCTTACCAATTATCAACATACGATTGCCGATGGTGATGACCTGCTGGTTGAGAATCTTGCGGGGTTTCCTGAGAGCATGTCGCAGGCAGAACTTGCGGGAATCCGCGATATAGCGATCAATGAGCCCCTTGTTGTTCATCGCCTGGTCTCTGAGGATGGGACTGTTGTCGGCATCAATATTGATTTTCTTATTAATGCGAGTGAAGCAGACGCGCATGTTAAATCAGCCAACTGGGCGAAAAGAAAGAAAACGGAAATCATGCAGGCCCACCCGGATATCAAGGTCTATGCAACCGGTGCCATCATGATCAGTGAAGCTTTTTCAAGCAGTGTCCAGCAGGACTTGGTGACCCAGGTTCCCTTAATGTATCTGCTGGTGGTTTTTGTGCTAGCGCTCTTACTGCGGTCGGCTATCGGTGTGCTCGCTATCGTGCTTACCACGCTCCTGAGCATCATCTCTGCCATGGGACTGGCGGGTTGGCTTGGAATATCGATTTCTCCCATGTCAGCGAATACGCCAACGATTATTCTTACCGTCGTTGTAGCCCATGGAATCCACCTTATGGTGTCCTTCTACCAGTCCATTAGGGCGGGGGATAGTAAAGAAACGTCGATACTGGATGCCGTTGATATCAATACTCAGCCGGTATTCCTGACCAGCCTGAGTACTGCCATAGGTTTTCTCAGTCTCAATATACTCGCTGATGTACCGCCAATTCAGGATACTGGCAATATGGTGGCCATTGGTGTCCTGTTTGGTTTCATTTACTCCCTGACTTTCCTGCCGGCACTTATTTACATCCTGCCAAACAGGGTAAAGCCGGGTAAATCAATCGCTGCAGCGAGCATGGGAAACTTTGCGGAAATGGTCATCGCCAATCGAACATTCTTGATGTCGGTAACTTCTATGGTTGTGATTGGCCTTATGATTTTGGCGCCGATGAATATTATCAGTGATCAGTTCAGCAAGTATTTCGAAGAGGGTACAGCGCTTCGCGATGACACGGATTTCACTGACCAGAATTTGGGTGGTCTCTACAGTATCGAGTATTCACTGGATTCAGGAGAGGCACAGGGAGTATCAGGTCCAGAATACCTGAAGGTGGTTGAGAATTTTGCCCAGTGGCTCAGGAATAAGGAGCAGGTGCACCACGTAAATACCTACACCGATATAGTGAAACGCCTGAACAAGAATCTCCATGACGATGACCCGGCGTTTTACTCCCTGCCTGAGTCCAAGGAACTAGCTGCCCAGTACCTGCTGTTGTATGAACTATCCCTACCGTTCGGCCTGGACCTCACCAATCAGCTTAATTTTGATAAATCAGCCAGTCGGATGACCATATCGCTGCCCAGTATGGGTACGCCGGACTTTATTGCCCTGCAGGATGAAGGAAAGACCTGGCTCCGTGAAAATGCACCAGCATTTGAGCAGGAAGGTTCCAGCCTCTCCCTGATGTTTACCCACATTGGTATTCGCGGCATGCAGGGCAGCATCAAGGGTGCGCTGATAGCGCTTGTGCTGATCGCCCTCGTATTGATGGTATCGCTGCGCTCGTTCAAAATGGGGATGATCTCGCTGATACCGAATATGCTACCGGGTATCACCGGGTTTGGCGTCTGGTATCTCCTCGATGGCAAGGTAGGCCAATCTATGTCAATGGTGCTTGGAATCACGATGGGGATCGTGGTCGATGATACGGTACATTTCCTCAGCAAGTACCTGCGTGCAAGAAGGGACAGGGGGCTATCGGCTGAGGATGCTGTTCGCTATGCCTTCAGGAGTGTCGGCGTTGCACTATGGATTACAACCCTGGTACTTGTTGCCGGGTTCCTGATGTTGAGCACATCTGACTTCCAGATGAACGGTCACATGGGTTTGCTGGTGGCTATCGTCATTGGCATAGCCTTGATTTTGGATTTCCTGCTGCTGCCGCCCTTGCTGATTCTGCTGGATCGGGATAAGCCTGAGCCAGTTTCTTATCAGACTCCTTAACAGTTTGGTGAAAAAGTACTTTCCTGCACTTTTTTTGGGGGTTATGCGGATCGAAGGTCCGGCAACTGATAGCCTTCATCGCTGAGCCCAGCACGTATTGTTTTCTTGTCGATTTTTCCGGTCGATGTCAACGGGATCTGGTCGACAAAAATCACATCATCAGGCAATTGCCACTTGGCAAATATTTCAACGCAATGTTCCAGTATGATCTCTTTGGTCACATTGGAGCCTTCACTCAGGATAACCAATGCCACAGGTCTTTCGTCCCATTTCGGATGGGGTTGGGCGACTACCGCAGCCTGGATGACACCGTCCATTGAAACGATATAGTTCTCCAGGTCAACGGATGAAATCCACTCTCCACCTGATTTGATCAGATCTTTTGATCGATCCGCAATGATGACGTATTGCTCGGGATCTATCTTTGCAACATCTCCTGTAACCAGCCAGCCATCCTGAAATTTTTCAGGTTGCGGGTCATTGTAATATTCAGAACAGATCCATGGGCCGCGAATCAGCAGTTCACCAACTGCTTCACCGTCGTTGGGCAGTGTATTCCATTCCTCGTCAGCAATTTTGACTTCAAGGCCTGGCATGGTTAAACCTGCCTTGGCGATGTTTTCGAATTGCTGATCCTCGGTCAAATTAATGTGCGACCGTTTTGCGACTTTGCGCGACAAGGTGGCCAGGGGATTCGTTTCGGTCATTCCCCATCCCTGTATCATTTCGATGCCAAAGGTGTCCCAGTACCAGCGCATCAAGGAAACCGGCGGTGCCGACCCTCCGCACGTCAGGCGCGAGACATTGGACATATCGTACTTGCCTGGGTTGTCTTCGAGAATCCCTTTTACCCCCTGCCAAATTGTCGGGACACCGGCCGACAAGGTAACTTCTTCTTCTACCATTAGCTCAACAATTTTATCAGGGCTCATGAAGCGGTGAGGCATGACCTGCTTGCACCCGAGCATAGAGGCGGAGAAGGGTAAGCCCCATCCCATGGCGTGAAACATTGGCACGATGCCGCAGATCGCATCGAGTGATGACAGGTTCATAGAATCCGTCAAGGCTTGAGCCAGGGTGTGCAGGTAGGTTGACCGGTTCGTATACATCACCCCTTTTGGTTTTCCGGTGGTGCCACTGGTATAGCACAGGCCCATGGGCGAATTTTCACTGATCTCCGGCCAGTCATAATTGGTGTTGGCGTCAGCGATTAGATCTTCATAGTCCACTGTATTCGGGAAAGAGGAATCGCCCCCTTCGCCATGCCGACATATAACCAATAATTCAACGGAGGGGATCTTATCAAGTAGAGGTTCAAGCAAAGGCAGAAGATCCTCATCTACAAAAATGACGCGGTCTCCGGCGTGGTTAATAATATACTCAAGATCAGTTGGGCTGAGACGGATGTTAATTGTGTGCAGTACAGCTCCCATGGAAGGCACAGCCTGATAAAGTTCAAGGTGTCTGTAGTTATTCCACATGAAGCTGGCTACGCGGTCACCAATGCCTATGCCAAGTCCTTTCAGGGCATCTGCCAGCTGATTCGCACGGTCCCAGGTTGTTTTTAGTGTCTGCCTGTGGGTACCGTTTTCCAGCAAGGTAACGATTTCTTCATTAGGATCCAGTTTGGCTCCACGGCCAAGGATGCGAGACATAAGAAGCGGTGTATTCTGCATTGTCATTAGTTCTGCTCCATGTGTTCAGACAGATATCATGTAATAAAACAAAGGCTTATGAAGAAATTTACCTATCCGGTGCCCGTGTGGGGCAAGGATCAGTGACCTGAAATCGGCGCTAAGGATAACGGAAATTGGGATTTTAATAAAATCGGGCAACATAGTGTTACATTGTGTCCCGTGAGCAGTTTATGAAAGACATCCTAAACGGAAAGGACGGGCCTGAAGGCGGCGTGCTGAGCCGTGGCACTATCGGCGCCTATGGCGCGCCCGCTATTGGTGTGGGCTACATGTACCTTCTGATCAATCTGTACATTATGAAATTCTCAACGGATGTACTGCTGATTGCCCCTGCGGTCATGGGAATTATCTTTGGTGTATCAAGGGTCTGGGATGCGATTTCCGACCCACTCGTTGGCTACCTAAGCGACAGAACCATGCATGGCATGGGGCGGCGGCGAATCTGGCTGCTGGCGGGCATTTTGCCGATTGGTCTGACCTTTGTCATGGTCTTCTCGCCCCCCGAAGGACTATCCGGGTCCTGGCTTATTGCCTGGATGGCTTTTGGTGTTATTGGGTTTTATTCTGCAATGACTGTTTTTATCGTTCCGCATATGTCCCTTGGTGCAGAACTGACTCAGAACTACCATGAACGCAGTCGCTTATATGGGCTCAGGCACATCGCCTTCACCGTCGGCTCAATTTTTTCGCTTTTCAGCATAAAACTGCTGATCGATGCGGAACAGCAGGGCGAGGAGGCTGTTCGGCGTATGGCATTTGAGCTGAGTGTGGCGGCGGCATTGATAACCGGCGGAATGATTGTCTACGCAGTTGTGAAATTGAGAGAGAGGTCTGACTTCCAGGGCAGGGTACAACAAAGCCCCTTTAAGGCTTTCAGGGACGTGTGGCAGAACCCCCATGCACGTCTGGTTTTGGTGGTTTCTTTTATCGAACATGTCGGCAGTGCCGTCATTGCATTGCTAACGCTTTATATTGCGCAATATGTGGTTGGCAGAGCCGTGCTGGCGCCTCTCTTTATTCTTGCCTATATGATCCCTTCGTCCCTGTCGGTACCAATGTGGCTTCCATTGTCGAGGAAATTTGGCAAGATCCGCCTGTGGATATTTTCCATGCTCCTGACGGGGTTTTCTTTTGCTGGAATGTTCAGCTTGCCGTTCATTGAGACGCTGGATGCGAAAGTCACCACTATATTTATTTTCGCTTTCTTTGCGGGGCTGGCTGCCGGCTGCGGTGGGACCATTGCGCCATCTGTACAGAGCGATATTATTGATTATGACGAATACAAAACCGGAGAAAGAAAGGAAGGCTCTTACTTCGCAGCCTTCAACTTTGTCTTCAAGAGTGCTGCCGGTGTAATGATTGTTGTTACCGGTTTTGTCTTACAGTTTTCAGGATTTGTTCCAAACCAGGAACAAACCATGACGGTACAAGTTGTCATGGTTTCCCTGTACGGACTGCTGCCATTGGTTTGCTACGTCACAGGTGCCTTAATTTTTTCAAGGTTCACCCTGAACGAGGAGGAACACGCGAGGATTAGGGCGGCATTGCGGGAAAGCTAGTCTCCTCTTGGCAGCATTACTGCGAGCTGCCTTGACTGGGCGATCAGATGGCCTTCTGAAGACCAGATTTTGCCATTTTCAATGAGGTATCCCTCCTGGGCGACGCTGGTTGTGAAGTCAACCAGCAGGAAGTCATTGAGCCCACTACTGGGAATCGGTGCTGATGTTAGAAAATGCACCGTATGGTCTACCGTCGGCACATGCAGGGGCGTTGGGGTGTTTCTTGCAAACAGTCCGGGAAACCAGGAATCCGATATTGTCACGATGGCGAGGTCATCAAACTCACGGTGCTCGGTGAAACGGGTCCAGCCACCAACCCTGCCTTCATCGTCAGTCGTCGGGGGTACCGGGCCGATGGCCAACCGCTGATCAAAGTGATCGCGAAAGGGTACATGCCCGACGAGTTCTGGACTCATGCGTTGTTCGAGTGGAACATCCTCCGGGTCTGGTACTTCCGGCATATTGAAATCACGGAAAGTGAAAGATTCACGGGCAGATGCAAAGGTAGCCATACACATTGCTATGGTGCGGTCACCCTGAGTGAGCCTGGCTGTGCAGGTAGATAAGGAGCGCCCCCTTTTTTCAACGTTAACATGGAGGTTTGCATCGCCGGGTAGGGAAGCCGAGAGAAAGTGGAATGTTACAGACCGGGTCTGCACATCCCCCAACGTATCCTTCATACCCTTGAGAATAATTGCCGCGATATAGCCGCCGTTAGGACCGATGAGAACATTCCACGTATCAGCGATACTTACGCCATAGTGGCCAGGTGAAATAGGCTCAAGTGCAATGTCCCGGTCAAACTGGGTTTCTTTCATACGACTTTCCTCGCTGGAACCAGACATGATAGTGGATTAGAACGTTGCTTGCCTTGATCAGTCTTTAACAGACCTTCCGAGGAATCCGTCATTCCGAGCGTAGCCGAGGGACCTCGCCTTTGGGATCGTGGAACAGATCTCTCCACTGCGGTCACTACGTGACCTCCGGTTCCCTCGGCTACGCTCGGGACAGGCGAGATGATGATTTAACTTCTCCGCTAAGGCTGATCAGTTGTGCTCAGGTCAGGCTAGATATCAACGTCTATTCGCCTGGCAAGCATGCGGTGATAATAGATTGTCTCTCCAGTGAAGATTACCAGCGCGACCCAGATACAACTGAAGGTAATAATTCGATCAATCCCAAATGGTTCGTCATACATGGCGACGGCTACAATGAGTGATAGACTGGGTGCTATGTATTGAAACATACCGATGCTGATCAGTGACAGCCGGGTTACCGCTGCGGCAAAGCAGAGTAGAGGGAAAGAGGTGATTACGCCCCCCATGATGAGCAGGACATTCGTTTGCATATTTACTGACGTAAAAGCCATGTTTCCCGTTGAATAGAGCCAGAGCAGGCCGAGTAGGGCGAATGGCAGGATTAACAGGGTTTCCAGTGCAAGCCCCTGGGTGGATGGCAAACCCAGGTTTTTCCTTATGAGTCCATAGGTGCCAAAACTGCACGCAAGGGTAAGCGCTATCCAGGGGACAGCGCCGTAGTAGATCAATTGGATGGCGATACCTGACAGGGCGATGAAAATCGCAATCCACTGCATTGGCCTTAGCCGTTCCGAGAGAAACATCATGCCAAGAACGACGCTTATCAGCGGATTGATGAAGTATCCCAGGCTTGCTTCCACGATATTGCTTGTGATGACCGAGTAAATGTAGACCAGCCAGTTTACTGACAGGAGGGTGGCGCTCAGCGCCAACCTCCTGACTACCCTCGCTTCTACTTTCAGCCCACCCAGTTGCCCTGTGTAGGCGAGGATACCTACCAGTAAAAATACGGACCAGAGTACCCGGTGGCAAAGTATTTCCCATGGGGATACATGCGCCACGAGCTTGAAATATATAGGTACAAACCCCCAGAACACGTATGCGGAGAGCGCCAGGTAGGCACCCTGTAGTGTTTGCTTTTCGAACATCCTTGGCAGTATGGGGAAGTGAAGGGTCGGGCACTCTAATGGGTTGTGATCTACTTGGCAAGGCAGGGGTACAGTTTCTACCGCGAAGCCGGCTCTTTAGCCTGATCCAGATCCTGTGCCTAACTGTTTAAATATGTTGTGTTCCCATTCGATCATGCTGGCGGCTATGCAGGCGCTAGTCAGTCCGATGCTCAAAAGCTGGCTCGAACTGGCTAGGGGAATAGAGAGCGGGTATAGTTGCGGTTACATACAAATAGGATCCCTGCATGCGAACCTGGCAATGGCTGACTGTTTCGATACTCGCGATTTTTTTTGCATTTTGCGGCTACGTATTTCAGCAGGTTCGATCGCTGGAGGTCAACCAGATAACCAATGATCTCTACGTGATCTTTGGTCTAGGCGGGAATGTAGCCGTGCTGGATACGGATGAAGGTACGGTCATTGTCGACAGCATGACGGTGGTATATCAGGGTGAACATATCAAAGAAAAAGCGATGGAACTTACCGGCAAACCTATTAGCCTGGTAATCAATACTCACTATCATAGTGATCATACTCACGGTAATCCCGCATTTGACCCAGGCACACGAGTGGTCGCCACGAAAAGGACCTTGCATCACCTGCAACAAACGGATGCCGACTATTTCTCTGGTGAGGCCGCCAAGCTGATGCCAAATGAAACCTTTACTGATGCTGTGGAAATTTCCATGGGGAATAAGACCCTGCGCTTGATTCACCCGGGCAGGGGACATACTGATGGTGATCTCGTGGTTTTGTTTGTAGAAGAGAAAACAGTGCACATGGGTGATCTGTTTTTCTTTCTCCACTACCCGAATATTGATTTGGAGGGCGGAGGTTCGGTGGCAGAATGGGCGGACACGATTGGCAAGGTTCTCGCCCTTCCTTTTCATACCGTTATTCCGGGGCACGGGATAATCACAGATCGCCCAAAGCTGGTGCAGTACCAGGGTTTTATGCGCCAACTCGCGGAAATTGGTAAGCGCGCCGCCGCAGAAAAACTGTCCCTGGAAGAAACGCTCAAGACGGCGGCGCTCACCGAAGACAGAGATTACGAGCCCCTGAATATGATCCTGCCTCTTGGCTACACACGTGAATTTGTGCTGCAACGCGCCTGGGAAGAGGCGACCGGGGCGTTTGAGTTAAGACCTTAGGAATAACCCAGATGCTTGTGCAGGTTTTTCAGCATGCTTTATGCTGGTCAGATGGAAAATACGGACAAAACTTTTTCTAACGATCATCTCCAGAGATCGATCGTTACTTTGCCGGCTGACGAGACTGCCCGGCAGGCGTTAGTATTTCAGGCGTTGGCTTTATTCGGTCGAGATCGGAATGTGTCTTCTGTTATCATGTCGCATCCCGATATAAAGCCATTAGTTGAGTGATCTCCTGCTGGCATTAACCACCTGGCAAACTTTTGAAACCTATTGATGTCCGGAATATATTGTCATCCATCGCACAACGGCGATGGGCGATGGTGCTGATCGTTTTCGCATGTGGTTTGGCCGGCTTCGAATCAGGTGTCCAGGTGAGTGAGAGGGATCTGGTTGATGTCAACCTGGCCACTAAAATGTACTACACCTTGGGGCTCTTCATACTTGGGGGAATGGACCTTGGTGTACCGGTATCTGGACCCTGGTGGGGCCAGGTATTGCTTTGGATCGGCTATTTTGGTGCGCCACTACTTACTGGTTCTACAATCCTTGACTGGGTCCAGCAGATCGTATCCAAACAGAATAGGTGGTTGCGAGAACTGAGCAATCATATTGTGCTGGTGGGTGTGGATGACGTTGCTCGCAGCATGCTGGAGAAGCTCATGGAGTTGAATCCAAGATCACAAGTGCTGATTGTAGAGCGCGAGATCAGTAAAGCCGAGGCCATGGAGTTCACAGAAAGGTATGGCGCAAAAGTATTGACCGGTGACATCACCAGTGATTTCTTTCTGTCGACTTTAAGGCTGTCTCGGGCCCAACGCGTCATACTCACCAGCAATAGGGATTTTGACAATTTTGAGGCGGCCAGCAAGATTCTGGCCATGCGCCCGGAATTGGCTTCGCGCATGGTTGTGCATTGCAACCGTCTGCGCTTTATGCGGATGCTGCAATACTCGGGAGTGCTTGATGAATGTGTAACTTTCAATAGTTATCACCTTGCAGCCCAGTATCTGGTGAAGAACCATATGCTGGATTATTTCAAATCCACCGGCCAGTTGGATACAGTTATTATCGCGGGTTTTGGCCGTTTCGGACAAACAATACTAGAGGAGCTGATGGCGCTGGCTCGTGATGAGATCTGTGATATTGGTGTTATCGATGTTGATGCAGATCGAAGAATCCTGGTAGCAAAAGAGCAAAAGGACTTCCCAAAAGAAATATTCCTTCACGTACTTCAAGGGGATATCGGGCATCCAGAAGTGTGGAATGCGCTGGAGCGGCAGATTGATTTACATGAGACGGAACCATTAGTGTTGCTCGGTACGGGCGTGGACGATGAAAACTTGCGAACCGGATTGTGGCTGAAAAGAAAATTCCCTAACGCGAAAGTGATGGTGCGTGGTGCGCGCCCTTCTCACTTTGCTAAATCAGTTTCTGGCGCAGCAGATATCGAGGCATTTTGGTTATCGCAGATTTTCCATGATTCAATGCCGGATGAGTGGTTCATTTAGACCAGTAAATGGACGCGTTAATCAGCTGCGGGATTCCTCAATCCTGACAGCCGTGCCGGTAGCGCTAACCATCATCATTCCGTTGGTCTAGCCAAAGCTTCCATAGTCAATGTCCACGCCGACCACGGCATTGGCTCCAAGTTCTTCTGCCCATTCCTCGAGTTCATCCAAGGCAATTTCCCTGGCCTTACCCAGTTCCCGCTCGTAGGCTGCCGAGCGACCACCAACGATGTCTCGCACTGCCGCGAACATATCCCTGAAAATATTTGCACCAAGGATCGCCTCCCCGGTCACCACACCGAGGTAATTGACAATTTTTTGACCTTCTATGTTATTTGTTGTCGTGATAATCATAGGGGGTAGCGTCTGGCTGCATTCCGTATAAATGATACCATGTAAAATTCGTCATAATGGTGACTGCAGGTAGCCTCATGAAGCACGTCCTGCTGATGGTTTTGTTGAGTATTGCCCTGATTGCACCAACCGGCGTTGCGGCAGCCGCTGTGGCTGCGGGAGGAGAATAGCAACAAATGCGCGAGCAAATGATTGACGCGATCAAGCGGGATATGTATCAGGCGAGACAATTTACCGGTCGAGAGAAATTCTCTGCGCAAGTACTCAAGGCCATGACCAGCGTCAAGCGCCATGAATTCGTACCAGAACACCCTAACAGCAGGTCCTATGGAAACTATCCGCTGCCAATTGGGGACGGCCAGACCATTTCCTAACCTTTTGTCGTTGCGTTAATGACTGAACTGCTGGATGTTCGGCCGGGTGCAAAAGTTCTGGAAATAGGGACCGGGTCAGGGTACCAGGCGGCCGTACTGGCTGAAATTGTTGATGAGGTTTTCTCGGTGGAGATAGTTGCCAGTCTTGCGCGGTCAGCACTGACGCGACTGGCAACACTTGGCTATGACAATATCCAGGTGCGGTACGGGGATGGCATGCTGGGCTGGCCAGAGGAGGCGCCCTTCGACGGTATCATCGTCACGGCAGCAGGAGTGACCATCCCCGAGACCCTTCTT
>MDTC01063711.1_pt1 | contig 16669 bp, 15 predicted proteins | sample 811181 | NCBI WGS metagenome assembly MDTC01 (sample SAMN05326644, study PRJNA326480) | marine metagenome | isolation source: seawater | place: Pacific Ocean: North | collected 2011 | reverse complement strand
TGACTCATTTTGAATCCGCGATGTAGCTCTTCTTTTTGACAATGGGCCTTTTCGCACATGCCAATGATGAAGTTCAAATTGGAATATTCGTTGCTAAATTTCGTCAATATTTTCGTGAAATCAATGCTTTGTACCTGTTGTTTCTCTTCTTCCTTTGTTTGACAAAGCAAATAGTTCATAATCACTTTTAGAAAAAAGGTCATTTCATTGAATTGCCATAATTGCTTTTGAAAAGATAGGCGGTCATAATAATCCCCTTCGCAAAAATGTCGCAAAAAGGTTTCGTAAAATTCACTATCATGAGGCAGAGAATAAATAATATTCTCATGGTAACACAAGGAAATGATGTTTTTGTCATTCATTCCGCGTACTTTATGATTTGATGTTGTGAGATAATCTTTTACAATATCTTTGATCACTTTGTCGTAATCCACGGAACCATGAGAAGTGGCCTCGTGTACATGGGTGAAGATGTCCATGAGTTCTATTACCTTCTTATCTAAACGATTGGTACCCATCAAGACAAAAAAGGCGTGCTTGTATTTCTGTATATCATGTTTGAAAAACTTAATCATGATATTCAACATCTTCTTGTCGTTGGTTTGTAAATGATCAATGTTGTCAATGATGATGATCTTTTTCTTTTTTTTAGATGTGTTGGGTTGAGAAAAAAACATTTTGTACACATTTTGGCACTCTAATAATCCGTGAAAATCGCCTTCGTTTTTCAATTGTTGGATAGAGGTATAGGTATAGTCATAATGGTTTTCTTTCACAAACGCCATGATAGAACTTGTCTTTCCAGTGTTTGTTTTCCCGTGCACATACAAGGTTTGTCCCTCATAGAAATAGGGTTCATAATCTATACTATACGACATTGTATTCATATAGCATAGATTTTTAAATACTTTAATCATCATATTCAATCGTTGGTTTCGTAACATACAGACGACACATTTGTTACCCCATCCCAATTCACACCACATGATTGTGCCCATTTCTTTTTCTTGCATATACCGCTGTGCCTCCCCGTTCCCGGGACACTATAACTCGCATCCGAAAAATCCACATTCAAACAGTCTGTATCCGTGCTTGATAATAACCCATCCGCACCCTTACAATTCCCTGTATCAGAGTTTTTGACATAATAATCAGGACAATCCGAAATATGGGGCGGGAATCCCACCTTTGACGACGTGTATTGCAACGCCGCACCGATGGATGCCAGCGATACGATCAAAATCACAAGAGCAATTAGACTAATTAATTTATAAAAGTTCATGGATTCAAAAATATTATATATAATGTATATAATAAAAATGAATATAATAACAGATATTTCTAATTCATATGTCATGGACCAAAAGTTTCGTGTGCCTGAAAATGAAAATGGGCGTATTGTCTTAAAGGCAAACGAAAACGGCACTCCTTTTTTCATCCAGGATATGATCCCTAAAAACGAGAAAACAAACTATTCCAACGCCACTCAATATATGTTTACACCTACTTTATTGAGCCGTACCTACTTTTCTATAGAAAACATCGACATCATCCAAAATGCGATTCGCGCCGAAGTGTACCGTAAATCAAACCAAAAGCATATCATTGATAAACAAGATTACGATCAATTAAAAATGATTATGCGATCCATCTTTTTACAAAACGCATTACATCAAAATCACGATATTAAACAACAAATTGAAACGCTCAATAAAATGGTATTAGACTTTTGTATTCCGCGCGTGTACAACGAACTCGTTGCGTACCTCAAATACAAGGAAGATATATCAACGTTGGCGACTCCCATGGAAAATCCGATTCATCTTTCTGTGGATAAAACGGTGGAATTAAATCGCTTTTTCTAATTCACACAACTCTTCATAATACATGTCCACAATGTTTTTCTGTTTTAATGCTTCCAATGCTTCTTTGGTCTGATCAAAGTCCTGTTTCAGTTTTTCCACATTTTCTTCATTTACCATATCCATGGGCATCTTGATCAAATAGTTGTATCCACCCTTGTCTTCCAAGTGGTCGTACTTTCGCTCAATCAACATGGTTTCAATCACAGTTGCCTTTTTCTTTCGGAGATCCAGGACATTGTCCAATAGTTCGGTAATAAACCGATACTTGTTAGAATACAACATCAAAAGCCCCTGTAAATGCTTGAGTTGACTTTGCTTTCGTGTTTCGTAATACTCCATTCGGGTTTCAATAAAGTCATTCAAAATCGCATTTGCGTTTTCGTATTTTGTCAACGTTTCATTCTTGTTGAACAAATACATGTTGCTTGTGCTCAATGTAGTCGTGAGTTTCATTTGCTTCACCATCTTCTCTAGTGTCTTGGGATCATTCAAATCCACACTGGACACAAACTGGATTTCCATGACGATCTCTTTATCCGTGGAAAGATCGCGATAGTCTTTCATGTTCCACTTCTTGTCATCCAAACATTTTTCTAGGAAATTCACGTAATTCTCATTCCATGTTCCAATCGGTAATTCCGTGATGACCAATGTGGATTTCCCTTGCAAGTGGTAACATCCAGTGGTCGCATACTTGTGGTCCTCTATTTTTGTGATCGTTCCCTTAAATCCCCGATAATAAGGTACCATGTTTTGTTCTTCGTATTCCATGGAACTGTCCTTGATCTTTTGTTTGATGCAATGGATGATTTGCTTGGGATCATAGCACGGAATGTTTGTGGCAAACCCCGTTCCAATGCCAAGAGCACCGTTGACCAAAACCATGGGAAGAATAGGCACATAATAAATGGGCTCCACACTCAACCCATCGTCGTCCAAATACTCTAATACACCATCGTCTTCTTTACGGAAGATCTGACGTGTCAACGCATTCAGTTTGGTGTAAATATACCTCTCCGACGCACTGTCCTTCCCGCCTTGAAGACGGGTCCCAAACTGGCCATTGGGCATCAACAAGTGAATGTTGTTTGACCCCACGAAATCTTGAGCCATGTTCACAATGGCACCGTTCAAACTGGCTTCACCGTGGTGGTACCCAGACTGCTCCGAGACGTAACCACTAAACTGAGCCACCTTGATTTCTTGATGCAAGTTCTTTTTGAAAGCACTAAACAAGATCTTGCGCTGAGATATTTTCAACCCATCCATCACATTAGGAATGGATCGATCGCAATCGTATTTTGAAAAGTGAATCAATTCATTGTCTATGAAATCATGATAAGAGATGTTCTGATTCGCCACATCTAAATAACGCTTTCGGTCATATTTCACCAACCATTGCTTTCGCTCGTCAGCCTTGGTTTTATTGAACACCTTATCAATAAGAGAGCCATCGTCCTCTGCTTCTACAAAGGACACTACGCGCTTTTCTTTGAAGTATTCCTTGAATTCTTTGGACGTGCTCGTCCCCAATCCCTTGTAATACTTGATTTTGTATCCCTTGCCATTTTCATTGACTTCTTTCCACGCATCATAATCACCTTGCGTGTAAAACTGAAGAGTTTTGTTGGTTTTGGTCGCCTTCAAAATCGGCGTATTCATGAATCCAATGAACCCAGGTATTTTCAACAAGGATGGCCACAAATACGCAATGAAGTTGATACACAACCCCTTGATGTGACTTCCGTCTAAATCTTGATCGGTCATGAAGATGATCTTTCCATACCGAAGATCGTTCACATTTTGATAGACTTTACTAGATTCAAGCCCCATGATTTTCTTGATTTCATTGATTTCCTTGCTCTCATTGATCCGTTTCTGGGTTTCCCCGCGAACGTTAAACAGCTTGCCCCGCATGGGATACACTCCAATCACATTGCGGTCTTCATTGGACAGTCCCGACAAAATACCCGCCTTTGCCGAGTCTCCCTCACACAAGATCAACATGGTTTGATTGGACTTGGGCGTTCCCGCGTAATTCGCATCTACCAGCTTGGGAATACCGCGAATGTTTTTGTTTTTGTTTCCATCGGTTTTCTTCGCATTTTTCTTGTCTTTGATTTCGCTGAGGGCACACGATGTGTTCATGATACCCATTTTCGCGAGTTTATCAATCAACCCCGAACTAACTTCATAAGTAGAACCAAACTTGGACACACTCGTGTTCAAATAATCCTTCGTTTGACTGTCAAAACTGGGATTCTCAATCACACAGTTGACAAATACAAACAACTGTTCCTTGATGACCGCCGGCTTCACGGTGACCTTCTTTTTCTGTAAGATATACTGAACCATCTTTTTGGTAATTTGATTGACCACATATTCCACGTGTTTGCCTCCCTTGCTGGTACAAATACCATTTACAAAGGACACTTGCTTGTATTCTTGATTCAGGCTCACTGCGATACTCCATCGCTCTCCACCCACTTCATACAAGGTTTGCTTTTTGTCTTCTTCATTCAAGTAGAGTTGCACATAGTGCTTGAAGTCATTGACCTTGAGAGATTGTTGATTCATTTTTACCTTGACGTCCTTGGGAGTGATGCCCGCAATGTCATACACCCGACGCTGAAACAAGGCCAACATATCGGCAGTGAGACCTTGGAGACCAAGTCGCTGATAATCGGGCTTGAACGTCACGCTTGTATAGGGCTTGGATTTGCTCTTTGTGATTTTCGGTTTATGAATGATATCTAGATTCTTTTCAAACTCTTGGGCGTATTTCAGTCCGCGAACATGATCAATGGTTTCTATTTTCCCATAGGTGGACCAGATGAGTACCAATTTAAAACCAAATCCATTCTTCCCTCCGGTGATTTTCTTTTCGTTTTTGTTGTAATTGGTGGACGTGCGCAAATGACCAAAGATCATTTCCGGAATCCAAATGTCGTATTCGGGATGCTTTTCCACGTCGATGCCATTTCCATTGTTGATGAGAGTGATTTGATCCTCCTTGATTTCTACTTGAATTTGAGTGACTTGTTCCCCATTGGGTTGTTGCTTCATGCGAATGTAGTGGTCGCGACAGTTGACAATGCCTTCGTCAAATAGCTTGAAGAGTCCGGGATTGTACATCATGGTTTTTTCTATGAAAGAATGACTCGTCTCGTTGCCTTGGTACACGTACATGGTTTGTTCCACATTTTCAATAGACCCAATGTATGTATCCGGGTTATCTAAAATATGCTCCTTGTCGGTTTTTTTCTGGTATTTCGCACTGAGTTGAGCCATGAGAAATGATGATGTATATTTATGTGTCAATACATTCTTAATCAATTTTTTTATTCAAATGAATATATAAGATGTCTTTTCAAAACAATGAATCGGCAAAGATGCTTCAATCGCGCATGATTCGGTATCGGCGTTCCTTGGCCTATAATAATAGTAATACTGCCCATATCAATGAAGTCCTATTGAACGGGGATTTGGCCGAACATAAAGGGTTATTGTTTGCGATTGGATACACGCGATATACCAGTTATTTTGAGAAAATCATTCGTTCTTCAGATGTAAATGAAATTACGAGAAGTCATTTGGTGGATATATACGAGACACTTTTACCACCAGTATATGACGAAAATAGCTATCTCACAACAGAGGAAAGAAGAACGTTGGGATTGGAGCCAAACGAAACCATAAGCGAAGAGGCATTAAACGCACAGTTAATCGCAAACCCGGACTTCACCTTTTATTGCAAAATGGCCATTATTGGCAAGTTCAAAAGCATTGTGATTACAAACATTAAAAAAAAATATTTATTGACACCCGGAAAAAAGTATTTATTTGATCTTTCAGACCCAAGCAATAAGGGTCATCAGTTGGGATTTTCAAAGTATAAATACACGGCGGGAAATATAAAGGGAGTATATGCGATTGGAACACCGGGACAAGAGGGGGCATGTGTCGTTTTGGATCTACCTACTTCCTACGATGAATACGTCATCTATATTTATGACACGATTATATCTAATTATGTCAGCGAAGATAGCGAAACCACGGAAACAAGTCTCGTCATTGTCAACCCCTTGAACTACAATCGCAAGGGGAAATCGGATGCGTTTGACGAATTTGGTTATAACTATGGATCTTTGATCGTGGATCTCACTTACAACACAATCAATACAGTTATAAACATAAGTCAATACCAAGAACCGGATATTCAATGCTTAACTTCAACTTCAGAAGTGTTGTCAAATAATGTCAATGGTCCCAAATACTTTTTAGAACCCGAAGGAACCATGACTAGACGAAATCGTAGCACCACTTTTTACAGATACACGAAACAATATGGCCTATATTATGGAAAATATAAATTTAAATTTCCGTTTACAAATGAAGGAAATCCATTTACCATTATCAACAAAGGCAAGGAAGATAACATTGATATATCTGGAAATCCAGATCAAATGAAAATCATTCACATTGATGGTCTGGATGAAATGGGTGAAACATACGATTCGTCGCTGGATGGATCCTATAACTTTTTCTATGGATCGTTTGAGATTGATGTGAAGGGTGATTTTGGCACATGTGCAATGTATTCCTTCAAATATGGATACAATCAAATGGAAAACTTATTTGTCTTTACCAGCGAATGTGCTGACGAGGAAGCGATTCCGGAAGAGGGGGAACGTGATATTTCAGATGGTATAGAAACGTTATTCTCGCATACTCGCTTTGGATTCGATCTCTGTGACAACCGACCTTTGATGACGTTCAACAACAACAGTGAAGATGTTTCGTATATCTCCGGAAACACATATGGATTGTATAGTGGAAAATACGTGATTAGCGATATTCCAGACACGAATCCACTTGCGTTCATCAACCATGATTGCTCTAATATCTTTTTCTATGAAGGAGATCAAACCAAAAAGAAAAGGCGATTGGGACCAGATGGAAACATGTATGATTTTTATTCCGGAGCCATTGAAGTCACTGTTTCGGGTAACTTTGGATTCATGACACTTTACGATTATTATCATGGCTATTCGGGGGGATACAACTTGTTTCAGTACATTGGTCTGGGTTATAGAGACGAAGATGTTCGTAGTATAGACTACACCGACATTAGCGGGACATTTGAGATTATCACTATTGATGGCAGTGGTTCATACATGGATTTTAGTATCAACAACACAGCAGATGAAGTGTACTTAACGTCTGGTGCTAGCACGACAACAGGCGATTATAAATACGGATTCAATATTGGTAATTATGTCATCATGGATGTTTCAAAGTCGTATCCCATGGCCTTTTTGAATCATGGACTTGAAGATCGCTTTGACTATGACGGGTATGAGGAATATGAAAAACAAGCAGTTGGTCCTGATGGTCACATGTATTCTTTTTATTATGGAAACATCAATCTCTACGTGACCGGTGATTTTGGACAAATGAGTTTTATGATTTATGACGGGAGTGATGTAAAATTGGATGTATCTATGAACGGTAAACGGAGACTGATCTACGACACTTCGGGAGCCATTGGAAATGCGATTCCCCATAATGGCAAACGGAATTATGATAGTCAATTTAGTTACGAAGACATATGTGGAACATTTGAAATTGTAGATATAAGTGCAAGTACCACCATGCCGTTCCATGTGGATGTATGCACCAATAAAATATACTTGACGGGCGACTACACCATTGATGATACAACAAAGTATCGTTTAGATGACGGCGTTTATACCATTTCAGATATTTCGTCTTCTTACCCCATGACTTTCTTTCCGGATTTGAGTTTTTCGGGAGACTCCTTGATCCAAGCCGAAACCCCCGATGGCATTTCATACGAGTTCTATTATGGAGATGTATCCTTAGATATCAGCGGTGATTTTGGTCTAGCAAGCTTCGCAATATTGAAAGAAGGTGGTTACATTACTCTAGATGGCAGTTCATCAGTGAATGTGATACCATTTGGTGTGAATCCAGACACCAAGAACGTGTACTTCACGGAAACCGAGTTGACCAACTCTTCTGTAAAATACAAAATCAGAGATGGTAGTTATGTCATCCAAGACGTGTCGTCGGGATACCCCATCGCATTTTTCAGTTTTGGATCCTATGCTCATGCGTTTGATTACTCGGGACAATATACTATTTCTGCGTTTCACGATGGATATGATTATTCGTTTTGTTATGGGAATATATCCATCGATATTAGTGACTATTATGGCACAATGAGTGTGGCGGTTTTAGAAGACGGTGGGTATATCACAATGGATCACTCTATGAGTTTTGGGATCAATTCGAATGACATTTATTTCACAGACCAGTATATTCCCATTGATTCTGTAAAGTATAAATTGACAAACGGAACGTATAGCATCAGTGATGTGTCATCGTCTTACCCTATTGCCTTTTTGAATTATGGTTTGGAAAATGAATTTATTTTCAGTGGCGATTCTTCTTACGGAGAAATGGAAGCACCCGATGGAAACACTTATACTTTCTATCACGGAAATATTTCTATTGATATTTGTGGAAATTTTGGTACAATGAGTTTTGTCACCTTCAATGTCATGGAGAGTACTATAGAATATATGAATGGATTCCAGAAGTTGATATATGATTCCATTTTGGCTGATCCAACCATATTTTCGCTTACAAACGGTGAAAACAAAATGATCTATGATGCGTCGGATGCAAACCTGGCGACCATTGACTCCATGAATGGGTTTGAGAAATTCATCTATATTGATGATTTGTCATTGTCCAACGTGGGGATCACTATACCATTCAATAGCATAGCAAACAATACGTTTGAATACATTGAAAATGTTCAACGAGGAGCAGGCACACGCAATTACTACATTCTCGTGAGTGTGAATACCATGGTATTGTATTATAGTAGCAACATTTCAAGTTATCACATGAGCGGGTATGATCGCAAAGGCCGGATTGATCCTGATGAACCGAATCCATCACTCACCTTTGCCCAAGGAGATAAGGTGTACTTTAACTTTCATTCCAACGCAAGTAATCATCGGTTTGGAATATATGAATATACGAATCCTTTGACAAATGAACAATTGATTACAAACAATTTGAATTATACCCTTGAAGAAATAAAATGGCAACCAACCATCATTGAGAAATCTAACTATTATTATTACCGTTCCTCCAATTATTCGGATTTTATGTTTAACGTGATTGATATTATCAGCGCGGATATATCTTTGAATCCGCTAAAGGGACCAATTAATTTATCTGATGGTGAGATTGTTAGTCCGGATATTAGTCTGATTACAATGACCGTTTCAAGTGAAATTATAAATGTAGACACCACCAAATCATTTCATTTCATCCGTTCAAAAGCTTCATTTGGCGACGATGGTGGCGACTTTTCATTCTCAGGGGCAAATATTGATATCTCTTCTGATAGTGACAATAACACAATCATTACATTCAATACGAACTTTGAGTTTGCGCGATACAATGAAAATATATTAGAATGGGATTCAAGTTATACCCTTGTATTGGATCATGGTTTATTAGAGAATATTTATGAGAAAACATTTGATGATTTATCTTTGGTCTCATTTAGTACTGAAAATGAAGACCCACCTATATTGCTGACCATTGAGCCGTCAACTAATCAAGTCATTGAACCTGGGGGGACGATTGAACTGACATTTTCTCAGGAACTTCGGGATCCTGTATATACGGATGTTGGGATTACATTTACAGACGTTTCAAGTAAAGAAGTGATTCCTTATAACGACAGTACTGATTTTGATGTATCCAATTCCACAGTCACCATCATATTACCTAGCAAAGATGATATTGAAATAAGGTCTATAATTGATTATGATTCAAGTTATCAACTTATCATTCCGGCAGGTGCTATTGTAGGAACGACATTCATTGATGCCAGTCTATCATCGTTAGATAATTATATATTTAGAACTGAAACTGATCCACGACCGAAAATAGTGTCATACTCTCCAGAAAATGGCTCTCCAAATGTAGGATTTATAGATACCATTACACTAACATTCAATGAAGATATATCGGATGATATTGCTTATAGCGGTGTGCAATTTAGAATTAATGGCGAATCTCAAGATTTATCTAATATTGATGTATCCGGACAAAATGTCACTATAACGTTATCATCATTTGTGGATGATGTAAGTTATTCACTAATCATTCCAAATAATGTTTTCCGGGACTTTTCGAATAATTATTTCGCGGGTCTATTTGATTATGAAATCGGTACATAATTTTTCAGCCTTGAAACTTTTTTCTTTGACTAATATATAATCATGGGTGCTAAAAAAACGTTTGGATCGCGCGCGGAAGTGTTCCACGGAACGGCCAAGAAGACGAGTGGTGGATTAATCAAGAAGGATTTACTCCGAAACAAGCATGGTGCCATCGTGTCCAAGAAAAAGTATTTCACGGCCAAGAAGGAAAGGCGTCTGGAAAGACATGGCTACTTTGCGAAGAAGGGAAAGTTCGGCTATGTGAAGAAGGCCATCACGGCTAAGAAAGGCAAGAAAGCGAAGAAGGCCAAGAAGGTGAAAAAGGGCAAGAACAAGACCAAGAAGAACAAGACTAAGAAGAACTAGATCAAAGATTTAAGGTATTTTTTAATCGCGTAATATAACATAAGATGTTGAAATACATCCTCTTATGTTACATGATTTGTCTATGTGGCGCGTTAAAAACCATGATACTGAAACCGGGTGGCTTGAAAGGATTCTACATGATTGGGATTTCCAAGTATATCCGCGATCACTATGACTTAAGTAATTGGCAATATTATGGGGCCAGCGCGGGAGCTTGGAATGCGTTGTATTTGTCCTGTAAAAAGGAGGAGCTATTCATGCAACAAATTCAAGAATTGGGACAGTTTTCCTACAATGATCTCTATGATTTAGAGACAACGATGAAAAAAAGGATTTTAAAGAACTTTGAAATGAGCGATTTTCAATTGAACCGGTTACACATATGCGTATCCACCAAACCAACTTGGCTTCCTCTTTTAAGAAAGCACATCATCAAGGATTTTGAGGATTTAGATGATATGGTAGAGTCTTGTATTGCGAGTTCCCATTTGCCTTTAATATCTAATGGAAACTTTTTCTACGAATATCGCAATAAAAAATGTATAGACGGTGGAGCATTTCGCTTGCCTTACCGCAAACGAGACAAAATAACACCCGATTTCATTCTTTGCCCCGACTCATGGAAAAATACACAAATCAACGACATGAATCGTATTTACAACATGGACGTACATCAACTCATCTACAACGGATACAATGACGCCTATAAGAATCGCGAAAAGTTAGATGCGTGTTTTAATAATCCAAATCGCTATCGCAAATCAAATCTGGTAATCGCTCCGCGTATTCATAATCCACGTGAAAATCAAAACGATGATTTGTGAGTCGGAGAAAGATCCCATCTTCATGGAGCAGTTCTGCGTGAATAGGACGCAGATTTGCCGTGTAAAGTGGGATGTAGTCATAGTAAATTTTCTCGACGAGTTCGGTGGGAAGGATCATGATGGTTTAAGTATTTGAATAAAAATAGAAGTAGAATCAATTTTATTTTATTTTTATTGTGATGATGTATATATATAATGGATACCGAAAAGGATTTGTTGATGTTTTACCAAACGTCGCTTCGTAATGTTGGCTTATTTACATCTGTGTCGCTTGCATTATTGGCCGTGAGCAGATATTACCGAGGAAAGACCATATTATTTAACTCCGCCTACATTGTTTTCAGTTTTTTGTTTTTAGTCGCGGCGATGTTGATCTGTTTCTATTTGATACAAACCATTGAACAAGAAAAGAAAAACATAGATAAGCTGAAACACATAGAAAAAATGGAAATCATTCCAAAATTAATTTTATCTATCAATGGGCTCATCAGTTTATTTATTTTATTCACGTTGATCAAACAATTTTCCACGGGCAAAATTGAAGGGTAGATTACATGATGTTGTATGCGCGCTTGACTTCTGGGGTGATAACCTTAGACGCCGGTAAAGCGACATATTTTCGCCCATTGAGGTCGGCGTCACCGGTCGCATGGAGTTTATAGGAGTCTTGAGTGCTCTTTTCCGCAATGGTGATACAATGATTCCATGTTCTACTGTAGTTCATAGAGGAAAGGGATGCGCTAGAATACATAATGTTAGTTGTATAATGTAACGTTATGTATCATAGAATGAAATATTTCAATTTTTTTCGTGCTTGTCGTGTAGGTGGTGTGCCTTGTCTTTTAGGCGCTCTTTTTCACGCACATGTTTAGAGGAATAGGGGCCATATTTGTCCTTCTTTTCACGCGCCTTGTCTTTGCCCTTTCTTCGGGGTGTGAAAAGATCGTTGGATTTTTTGCCCATGGAACGATGTTATATATATAAGATGAGATTTATCTAAATTGTCTTTGTAAATGATTCTAAAACCGAATGTCCATTTCTTCAAAATCACCCACATACAAGTCGCGGTTTTCCTTGAGTTTGCGAGATAAAAAGAAGAAATCATCCTTATTTGCCTTGAGAATTTCCACCGATCGCTGGTAGGCCCATTGCACAAGCCCTTCTATTTCCTGATCGATCTCTTGTTTGGAGTATTCACTCAGTTTATCCCCATTGGTGGCCAAATCGCGCCCCAGGAAAGGTTGGGTATTGCTCATTCCATCATATAAGGCAATGTTGCGCCCCATTCCAAACACCGACACATATCGCCGGGCAATGCTATTGGCCTGTTTGAGATCATTGGACGCACCCGTCGTGATATCTAGATGAGGCGTGTTTGTAAACATGACTTCGTTGTTGTATTTGTCCGAGAAACTTACAAAGGTCTCAAAGAAGATTTGCTCCGCCGCGCGCCCACCCAGGGCAATGAGTAGATTGGCCAACATGAACTTCTTCGTGGGGAAATTGTCGTATTCTTCCGTGGGTGTAAACAGTGTATATCCACCCGCACCGTTCTTATTTGCGTTAATCGTGACCCGTTGGAGATCAAACATGTCGTCAAAAAGGTGGGCAATGAGGGCATGACCAACTTCGTGCGCCGACACCAATTCCACGATTTTGTTTGGGCGATTGTCTTTATTAGATGGAAGCCCAATGGTCACCTTTTCAAATGCCTTGTAAATAGAATCAGGGGTGATGTTCGTGTCATTGTATCGCACACTAAGGATCGCCGCTTCATTGGCGAGATTCGCAATATCCGCACCGGAGAATCCACCCGTGAGTTTCGCAAGATCATCCAAATAGGTTTTGTTTTGCACTTGTTTGTCTTTGAAATGAATGTCAATGATTTCACGACGCCCTTCCACATCCGGGAGACCCACCATGACCTTGCGATCAAATCGCCCAGGGCGGGTGAGAGCGTTATCCAAAATGTCTGCCCGATTGGTGGCCGCGATGACGATAATGCCTTCGTTCTTGACAAACCCGTCCATGTTGGTGAGGATTTCGTTGAGGGTTTGTTCCCGTTCATCATTGCCCCCCGCCAGTCCAGCCCCGCGTTGACGCCCCACCGCATCTACTTCGTCCAAGAAAATGACACATGGAGATTGTTCTTTCGCGTTTTTAAAAAGATCACGTACACGGGACGCCCCCACGCCGACAAACATTTCAATGAACTGAGAGCCAGAAGCATAGAGATAATTCACACCTGCTTCACCTGCGACGGCTTGGGCAAGGAGCGTTTTTCCCGTCCCTGGGGGGCCTTCTAGGAGAACACCTTTGGGAATTTTGGCACCAGCGTCCGCATACTTTTGCGGGTCTTTGAGAAAGTCAACGACTTCCATGAGTTCAAACTTGGCTTCGTCGCACCCGGCCACATCGGCAAACGTCACATCCACTTCATTTGTATTGACTTCCTTGAACGTGCTTTGCATGAAGCGCATGGGATTTCCAAAACCACCTGGACCCCCACCGCCACTTGGCCCTTGAAATCCACCGCCTCCACCGCGAAAAATATTGATAATGGTTCCGATGACCAGTCCCGCAATCGCATAAAACACTACAAATTGAAGAGCATTCAATGCGAAGTCCAACGCAACATTGCGACTCCCCGTTTCTTGGATGAACAAATCATAGCGAATATTCATGTCGTCTAGTTTCTGTAAAATGGACGCAGACATGGCGGGGACAACTTGTACAAGGTGAGCGTTAATCATATCATATTCATGGGGTTTATGAAGTGTATCAATACTAATCAATCCATTGATTTCATTGTTTTGTGTGACCAAACTGACAGACTCAATGTGTTTTTCTTTGAGTTGTTGTAGGAATCCATCGTACGACTGAGGAATGCCGTATTTAAAGAACTCATCATGAAGAGTCTTCGCAATGAAGGTGGGGTTATCGTTATCAATTTCAATCGAATGACGCTTCATCATAGAAAACTGTGGCGAAGGGTACAACACATGACGTGGTACAAATGCGTGCGTCACCGTAGAGTAGAGAAGAAAAGAAGTAATGATATCACGAAACATGGTACGATTACTAAACATAGTAAAGAATAATATGGTGGTGTCTTTAATATGTTTAAGGAACAAAACTCTTTTTAGGTGGCGCAACGGCTCCCGAAGAACGCATGCGTTTTTGAGCATTCTTCACGTCATTGGTCGGATTGCTATTGAAACTCAAGGGAGACGTGTAGGCTTGCTTGCCCGTGGCGCGGGCCTTCTTTTTGATCAAATACAAGGAATTGTCTTGATAAAGGGTGTTCTTGCCTCGCCATTCCGTGGTTTGATCGGGGTGCACTTTGGGGGCATTTTGGTAGACGCTTCGCATGAGGGAAAAAGCACCGCCATTGGAGGACACTTGTCCTTTTGACGGCATGACATTGGTTCCACTTAATACGTTGTTGTTCATTGTATATGTATATATAGGAACTATTATTTTTTATAAAAGGCAGTAAACGGTTTCTCTACAACTTTCCATTTGGCGATTTTGTCTATGATTGTCTTTTTGTCTCTATGAATGAGTTTTACTTTCGTTTTCCATGTTCCACAAACATACCACGTATTCTCCATGGGCTCGTAGGGTTCATTTCCAAAGTTGAATACTAACACGGAACAAGGGGTGCGTTCATTGGGAAGAAATAATACCCAGTCTTCTATGGGTTCATAGCACATTTGTCTTTCTTTGCTATTTCTAGGGATTTTTATTTTTCTACATAAAATCATTCGCATTGATAGCCTTGTCATCGATCCACACGTCATAATGAGGTTTGCCCATATTGATCGTATGGTATTTCACATCCCAGGATTCCAATTGGTTCACCGTAAAGTCATCCCAATTCTTTCCTGAGTTAGCACCGCGAGCGGTCCAGTAGTGCACTTCGTGTCCTTCTTCATAGAGGCGGTTGAAAAGGGAAATCTTGTCCGTTCTAGGGACACACGACGTATACTCGCTGTTGGTTTTAGAGCAAATGGTGCCGTCTATATCTATGATGTACTTGATTTTGTTGACATTATGGGTGATGTAAGACCGGCGATGGGCCACTTGTCGGAAGCCGTAGTGTTGATGATTGGAAAGCGCAGAGGCACAATTCCATAAAAAGACAAATAGAGCACTGGTACGAAACAACATGGCTGTCTCTTTGTTTATGTTGTGATTCTTTTTTTGCGAATCTGATTTATTTTTTGATTTATTCCGTGAATTCAATTCGTTTGTATATACTCCACCAACGAAGGATTATCACAAATCATCCGCGTTGTTTTGGGACCTTTGCCCATATGATACTGGATGGTTTCCACTAATTCCTGATAGCTATATTTGTATGTCACGATACCTGTTGTGGAATTCAGTTCTAATAATAGAGACAATACTTTCTGAATAATATCATCGTCTTTTTGGATGTAAAAGGGATTCCTATCTATATAACAAGGGGCTCCTGATTGGATGATATTTTTGTATTTTGAAATGATTTCATTGTATTTGTCTTTTTTGTCTCCATATACATAATCTGTAATGCGAATCTCTTCAATGGGAGTGGGAGAGGATTCGGTGTGAATGGTCCTAGCGCAATGATTAAAGTCATTGCATGTTGCCACATAATCCTGATCATCATGATTAAAACAAAACGTATTATGAGAAATGTATCGATAAAGACAAATGTATTTTTGAATGCTATAGTTTGCATTACAATGATAAATGGTTTCAAATCCATCTAATTTATCCATAATATGGTTGTCTTTTATGTTGTATTTAATATTATTGATCACATGGGTGATTTTATGATACTCATAGAGTTCCTTGATTTTGTCTTTTTCCTTAATGTTGTAGTTGTAAAGAAAAATATCCGATTCGTATAAATGCATGTATTGGTCCATCTTGTGTTTGATACTATCTTTCCATAGTTGATTTTCAAAGCAATCTACAATGATAAAATGAGTGAAACTATTTTCGCGAATAAGCGCGTCTATGATTTCAAATCCAAACCAGTTGTATCCGCCGAGTAGGAGTAGATTCTTATGCATGATATGTCTATGAACGTATAAATATATTTAAATGGAAATATAAAGAAAATAGTGTTTATAGTATAATGTATTCCATGAATCGAGAGTATTGGAAACGTTATTTCGATGATGAAAATAGAAATAAGGTGCAATCATGGCAACCCATGCAGACAAAACCGCATCCCTTTTTAAAACGAAAAAGTACAAGTGTTCAATGGGACCATATTCATTCTCTTCGTAAAGAATTAGAAACCTATAAAAAGATTCTACAAGAAGAAAAACAATATCAAGATACATTA
>MDTC01004916.1_pt1 | contig 16669 bp, 16 predicted proteins | sample 811181 | NCBI WGS metagenome assembly MDTC01 (sample SAMN05326644, study PRJNA326480) | marine metagenome | isolation source: seawater | place: Pacific Ocean: North | collected 2011 | reverse complement strand
GTGGGCTCTTTTCGCAGCACTGCCATGGCTTCATCGACTGAACCTGCCGTAGTCACCTCGAACGCTGTGCGAAGAAAGATCCGCATGCTTTCGCGTAAAGCTGGTTCGTCATCAATTACAAGGACGCTATGCGAGGTATTGGGCGAAAGTGGGGGCTGGCTCAAGGAATACAGGTTTCTAAATATCAGTAACTTCAGGTTTCCAACAAACCCCTCTCAATTGATTGTTAATCAGCTATAAATGATAGCTAAGTTCAAGGTTAAATGAACGTTTTGCAGAAATAGAAAAACGTGCTTTTCAACCATTCACAGGATAATCTAGCAATCACCAAATTATGACCTAGCAGACCCAATAATTTGTTTAAGTTCGCACGAATGAGTATCTTGCGTGAGGTCTATAGACTTGTTTAAGAATAGGTATCCTACTTTATAATTCCCAGCATATCTGGCCTCCCTTCTCTTATCCGCCGTAGATGTCAGCAGGAATCGAACACACGATTAGCCGAGGGTCCGGCACGGCCGGTCGTTCTGACAATTGATGACGAACTGCATCATGTGGAGACGGTCAGGATGATCCTCAAACCAGGATTCCGTGTCGTTTCGACGGCATCAGTGGATGAGGAGTTGGAAGTGTTTCAGAGAGAATACCCAGATGCGGGCATCATGGATGTACAGATGCCTGGGAAGGATGTCCTGCAGGGAATGAATCTAGGGTGATTTGTCAGGCGCGATTGCTTAATCTGATACTCTCCAAGGGCGATGACGTTTCTGAATTTCATGTCTTGTCAGGCTGTTGCATCGCTTATGTAGCGAGTCACTTGCATATCATGTCATGGACACCGATTTGGGTGCGCTGGTCGAGTTCAGTCTGGCAACCAGTTGGTTCCAAATCGTTGAGGATGTAAACGGTTTGGATACCTCACACACTGCTGATCTCTTGCTGAATTTGCAACAGGGGCGGCAAGCTTTGCGCAGTATTGATGACTCGTTCAAAGTGATCGAATAGTGACATTGTTGCAGGATGTGTGTGATCCTTTAGCACGAACGGAAATGGAACTTCGCCTCGGCAGACACCGGAGAGCGATTGCGTGGCCATCGAAGCCTAGCTGCTTCAGCGCATTCAAGAAGAGATGCTTCCTGCGCTGAACATAGTGTTCCAAGTGATCAAAGCTGTGGCGTGATGGGTGCCAGATGAGGTGTTCGACCTGCATTTGTCCTAGGTGATGGATGACGCCTCGCCTGAAGCAATCGAGAACTATCTTGATATTCGCACGCCCTTGAAAGGTGCTGACGTTTCGCTAAGGCAATTCGCGAATACGCAGATTGCGAAACACCACCGGTGCACCTTCAGATTCCAAGCACAGATAGCCGGTCGCTGGATCACATTTGGTGCCGCCAGAGACTTCCTCGCCATTGACCCACAAACGCACCTCTCCATTGATGGCGCGAATGTAGTAGTGATTCCATTCGCCAACGCCCCTGCTGAGGTCTTTCGACGGGAAGCTGCGTTTGCCATTCGGCGCGATCGGCGGAAACGGAATCATCTTCGCTGATCCTGTTGGGAAGACATCGCCGTGGCAGGTAAACCAATCTGAGGGCTTCTTATGCTGCTTCTCGTACTTCTCGGTATACCCTAGGTCTAGCACTTGCACTTCAATGCCGACGGGCAAGCGCCCTTGGCCTTTCTCCAGTCTTTCGATTGATTCTGGAGACGCCCACAGAAACACGCCTGAATTGCCGCCTTTTTCCAAATGTTTCCACTCCAGGCTCAACTCCAGATTGGTGATTGGTCGATTACTGCGAATCACGCCAACAGGTTTTCCAGTACAATGAATTTCACCGCCCTGCCAGGCCCACGTGTCTGTGTTGCAATTCACATTCACAAAGTCTGCCTCAGTCATCTCACGCCAGCCCAACTCGGAACTGTCAATGACCGCCTTAAGACCAGGCGCAAGAGGAGCCTTGGGCGTGATACCGACTGCTTTAGCGTTTTGATAGATAAGTTTGATTTCACGCGAAGTCAACGCTCGGTCAAAACATGACAAATCATCGAACAGCCCAATGTAGTTGACGCCCAGATGGATGCGCGAAGTTTCCGTGTCTGCCCAAGTGAACTGTTGATTCCAGCCTAACACTTGGCCCTGCATATGACCATTGAGATAGAAGGTAGCCACGCCGTCTTTCTGCCCTGAATTGAAACGCTCCCAGGTGAATGCTACATGTGTCCAGGCCTCGCGTGAAAAGGGCGGATTGGCTACCTTTACCAAGGGGCGTTCTGACTCTGGCACCTCAAGGCCTTCTGGATTCCATAGCTTCAGGTCGGCAAAGGCGCCTAACCGAAAGTCGCGTGGATCACCTTCCTTGTCAAAGTCGACAAAGAATGCCGCATCGTTCCAAGCGCGCGGCGTGATGAACAGCGGATCACAATAACCGGGCTCGAGGTCTTCTTCAGGATCCAGCTTCAACCAAAGGGATACGGAGCCGCTCCATTGCGCGCTTTGATAAGATAGATTCTTCGCCGCCTGATAGAAGAGCCAAGGCGCTGTCTTCTTGGTGAATTGCAGGGCGCCGGAACCGCCTCGACCTTTCCCTGGAGCCAGCGCCGTCGCGCCATCGGTGTGATTGCCGGCCTTAAACTCTAGCGGTTTGCTCTTCGTTAAAGTGAACACCTGTGCCTCGCCTTTAGCAAAGTCCGCTTCGACGTTATGATCAAATGAAGCGTAAAAGGTGAGTGCTTCGTGGATCGCACCCAGCCGTTCATCGGCAAGCGCGGATCCAGCCAGCAACGAACTCCAAGCAAGCAACGCAAGAGAAAGATTTTTAGTCATGCCACCACGTTAACCCAATTGAGCCAGCCGAAGGAAGCTTCTTTAGTGCCGGATTGACGGACTAACATCGCATGCAGAATTCATTAACTGCAATCAACTGTGTTTTCACCAGGAAGTTCTGCTTTACACATTATAGGGGCCAACGTACGGTACCCGTCCCGAAACCGCCCCCACTACCCCGTCAATGAAACAATCTAGATTTCTTCTCTGTTGGGCAGTCCTGTTTAGCTGCACGTTCCTTTTTTCACCTTATCTTCTGCAGGCTGCGGTCGTAGCCGATTCCGAAGCCGATTTCACTACCGCTGGTGAACAAGGCGCTGGTGGGTGGAGTTATGGGTATCGGGTCGTCGAAGATGGTGATGACCGTGCTACTTACGATCCCAAAGCGGATTTCAAAACCTTCACTGAAGACGATGGTTGGACTTGGAATGGTGCCTCTTGGGACTGGGCTGGAGGGAATGTGCCTTGGACGCAGGTCGCGGCAGCTTCCGGTCACCCGAATGGGAGCAACAATGATGAGGAGCAATGGGTGATCCGGCGTTGGGAAGCGCAGGTGGCTTCTGTCACGCCGATGGCGATAAACTGGCATTTGCACAAGACAAATACCAATGGCGGCAATGGCACCTCGGTGTCTGTGCACTTCAATGGTGAGCGCATTGACTTTGGTGCGGTTGAAGGCAGCGATGGCGATGGCATTGATTCCACTGTCTATGCCAATGTGGGGCCGGGTGATATCATCGATGTGGCACTCACTCCTGAGGGTCCTGACGAAGGTACTGGCGATGGCTCCGATGGCTCAGTTTGGACCGTAGTGTTCGATAACTCGGTGCCTGGCAACGCAACCCAACCCGATGGATCGCCTTTTGTGCCGGCAAACTCTGAGGACTCAGATGGTGATGGTCTTCCCGATGGCTGGGAGGAACGCTTCTTTCCTGGCGATCTCTCCATGCTCTCTGCTGATGGTGATGCCGATAGCGATGGCCTCACAGATGCGCAGGAATTCGCCAATGCCACTGAGCCTAACAATGAGGACACCGATGACGATGGCCTCAAGGATGGAGTGGAAGACGGCACCGAGAACTATGTCAGTGCAGAGATGACGGGGTCCAACCCACGCGTGGCTGATTCCGATGGTGATGGCCTCAGCGATGGAGCAGAAGTGAATGGCGACCCTCTCACCAATCCTAACGACGAAGACACCGACGATGATGGGGAAAGTGATGGGGTTGAGCTCACTCAGGGAACCGACCCGTCGGACAGCGGGGACAACTTCGCAGCGTTGGTGGAAGGAATCTTGCAGGACAAGATTGCAGATTCGGTCGATGAATTCGGCGAAGAGCAGGGAGCAGATGGTTGGGTCAACGGCTATCGTAATTACACGGCAGACGGTGGTGGTGAGGATTACGATCCTGAGGTTGGCTTCATTCTCTACCCAGAAGACAACTGGACGGGTGACGCCTGGGATCTCGACTCTCCTGCTGGTAACCCGCCGTGGACCTTGCAAGGGGCTGAAGTTGTGCACCCGAATGGCACCAACAGCGGTGGCGTAGAGCATTGGCCGATCCGGCGCTGGATTGCCGATGAAATCGATAGTCCGACGCCTTTGGCTTTTGTCTGGACCACTGCTGAGCAGAATCTCAACGGCTCCGGTGTATCCGGTTCTCTGCACGTGAACGGTGTGCAAGTAGACACCGCAGCCGTTGCGGGCGGCGACGACGTGGGGGTAACGCGCATCTACTACGTGAATGTATCGCCTGGCGATAAGATTGATCTTGCCATCACGCCTGTTGGTCCTGGTGGTAATCGTGCAGACAGTTCTGATGGCTCGCGCAATGCGCTGCGCATCAGCACCTCGCTTCCAGACAATCCGCGCCAGCCTAACGGTGATCTTTTTGTGCCAGCTACGGGCAGTGATAGTGACAACGACGGTCTACCTGATACTTGGGAATACCTATTTTTCCCAGATGATCTTTCTCAGCTCGCTGGCGATGCGGACAAAGATGGTGATACCTTGAATGATAGGGGTGAGTTTGATCGTTTGACTGACCCGACCAATGTTGACACTGATGGAGACGGGCTCAATGATAGTGTTGAAGCAGGTGACGGAACGTTTGTGAGTGCTACGCAAACCGGCTCAAGTCCATTGAAGAAAGATACCGATGGTGATGGTCTTGAGGACGGAGTCGAGGTTGCCGGCAATCCAGCCACCAATCCTAACAAGAGTGATTCCGACGAAGATGGCTTCACCGATGCGGAAGAAATTGCTGACGGTTTCGATCCCAATGACGCTGGCAGCAACAAGTTTGCCACTTTGGTAGCAAACTCGGTGGACGAATTTTCCGGCGTTCAGGGTGAGAATGGGTGGGTCGATGGTTACCGCGATTTGGGTGAGGCTCCCGACGAAGCGCCTGTGGACTACAATCCAGACATAGATTTCATACCTTATCCTGACGATTGGTGGACGGGCGTGCAATGGGATGAGCCGAATGAAGACGGTGACAACATTCCTTGGACTACCATCGGCCCTGAGAATGGTCACCCTAACGGCACCAACAGCGGTGGCTTTGAAGAGTGGGCCATTCGCCGCTGGGTCGCTGATGAGTTGCAAGATCCAACGGCTCTGGCACTAAATTATGAATTGCGTGCGCAGAATGTAAATGGAGGCAATGGCACCACCGTGCAGTTGCACATCAACGGCATCTTGCAGGATAGTTTGGCGGTCGAGGGCCGCGATGGCGTCGGTGAGCAGCGGACTTTCTATGCGAATGTGAACCCTGGTGATGCCATCGATCTGGCATTGACACCTGTAGGTCCTGATGAAGGGCGGGCGGATGGTAGTGATGGTTCGTTCTTCTCCTTGCGCATTGACAGTGTCATCCCGGACAATCCGGTTCAGCCTGATGGATCCAGTTTTGAGCCTGTGGTGCTCGGCGACCCAAGTCTTACAGTGCCGTTTCGATCGCCTTTTGGTGAGCTGGGTGATTCCCCTGGAACGCAAGAGCGCAGCATCACCCTGAAGAACTCGGGTAATACGCAGGAGCTGATCGTGACTAGCATCACGTCAAAAGGTTCCGATGCTGATCATTACCAGATCTCTGGCGTGTTCTTGCCGCTTACTTTGGCTCCCGGCGCAACGCAGGACCTTATTGTTAGCTTTGATCCGCAAGGCGGTGATGGTGGTTTTGACGCGGTGCTAGAGTTCGTTAGTGACGATGAGAATCAACCCACGCGCACGCTGGATCTGTCGGCTTTGATCCCTGATCCTAATAAATTGCTGGCTTGGTATAAGATGGACGACAGCGCTGGTACACAAATGCGCGATGCCTCTGGCAATGGCTATCACGGTATTTTCGTCAGCAACGGTGGAGCTTCGGTGACTCTGGGAGAGCCCGGTCTGGCTGGTGGTACGGCAGCGCGCTTTGCTGCTTCGGGTGAGGACGCAGCCTATGGCCAAGTGGCTGGATTCCCAGCCTTCGAAGGTCCGTTCACGATTAGTGTGTGGTCCCAAGCTGATGATGATCTAGGTCCTGTAGCGGGCCTCATATCTAAGAGCATCGATGAAAACTCTGATGCTCGCCCCTATGCGTTGGCAGCGGCAGGCGGCTTGTTGAACTGGTTCGGCGATGGCGTGCCAGACATTCAAGGTGGTGACGCTAGTGCTGTGGTCGCGGATCAGGCGCAGCATTTCGCCGTCACCTACGCTCTATCTGATAATGACGGGTTTCCGACGGTTCACGTTTATGTTGACGGCGTGCTCACCGAGACGAGTAACGAAGCATCAGAGATCATCGATGTCAGTGCGCCCCTGCAGCTCGGTGCGGTGAACAGTCAGTTCGGCTTCTCTGGACTGCTCGATGACATTCAGATCTACGGTAAAGTTGCCTCAGCAGAAGAGATTCAGCAGCTATTCGTCAGCCCTGGCGTCAAGCTAGGCGGTGGTGGGAGAAATCCAGAACCCAACCCTGACCCGACTGCTAACATTGCTAATGTTACAATCACTGCCGATAACATCACCATTGGTGTGGAGGGGATTACCGGCGCTTTTGATGTGGAGTTTTCCGAGACTTTGCAGTCGTGGGAAATCATCGCGTCAGGTGTCAGTGGTGCGAGTTTTTCTGACAATGATGCGACTCGTCGAGGCTTGGCCACCGGCTATTACCGGTTGCGCACGAATTGAGCCACCAAACCATCGATTAAACGGGCGGGCCGACAAACATGTGTTGTCGGCCCGCTCTGTTTTCCAGCCTTGTCGGAGTAGAGCGCCAGACGGGCTGCACCTCACTGTACTGACAACGCGACGCTGTAGAATCGGTGGCCTAACTGAACATCAGCTTCAGTGACATTGTCGCAGTTGCTCAAATCTTTGGAAGCCTGTAGCTGATAGACCAAAGCTTTGGCATCCTGACGTTGATTAAAGGTGATACTACCCTGTAGGAGCGGAATAGGCGAACCAGAAGGCACCAGCAGGTCGAGCAAGAAGGCGAACTCGATGAGATTGCTCAGGCCATCGGTATCGGGGTCGACGTTGAACTGGGAATTGATAGGCTCAAGCTGGTTGGGCAATCCTTCCTCGTCTTTTAGGGTCAGTCGATACTTGTTGAGCTTGGGAATGTAGCCGGTCATGGCGACAGTTACAATGCCTTTGCTAGACTTTTCCATGCTGTAGTCGGTCCAGGCATCGGTGCTTTGGGCTGCTCGGATCATACGATCGGCCAGGTCTCGTAACGAAATTTCGGCTTGCTGGAGCTCCTCTTTGATATCGAGAGCTCCGCCGAGAGCCAAGGTTTTGGTGTCCTGTTTCTCTGGATCCTTGCTAAGTATGAGTAGCACCCGTGCGGAATGATCAGGAATGATGGTGAACACCTGTTCGACTTGAATACAGCTGGTGACCAATCACAAAATGGCTAGCGTAAACACTAGACGTAATGAACCCATCGGTTAATCTAGGCTCACCCGCTGTAAAAAGCGACCTGAAAGTGATAGATGTGCGCCCCCATTCTCTTCCTCTCTCTCTTCCTTCTTAATCAGAACTTCACCATGGGTGCTGACTCTGCATTGCTGCGCAAGCTGGTGCAATCCATGCCCGATCCTCTGGCGCGGATGGCTACGGACGGGCAGTATGAGGTGCAGATTGCCTACACGCAAGTGGATCGTGATGGGAGCAATCAACCGCACTTCATCACGCATCAGTTAGGCGTGAATTCCGAGCAGTATTTCTACCCTGCGAGCACGGTGAAGTTTCCTGTTGCTCTGTTTGCCTTGGAGAAATTGGCGGCAGCTTCGGTGTCGGGATTAGATCGCTCAAGCGCCATGATCAGTGGTGATAACAGTGATTCCGTCGAGGGCCATGTTAGGAAAGTGTTCTTGGTGAGTGATAATGAGGCCTACAACCAGCTCTACAACTATGTGGGGATCGATCGGATCCAAAGTCAACTGATGCTGAAAGGCAGTCGCGAGGCCAGGATCGTGCATCGCTTGGCGATCAAACGTGAGCCGCGCTTGGGCTATGTCAGTAATCCGGTGCGCTTTGAGAGCAGTGATGGCGCTCTCTTACTGAGACAGCCGAAGAAGGTCAGTGAATCGACGTACCGGCATGGATTGCCGGCCAAGAAAGGTATTGGCTATTTTGAGAATGGCAGTTTGATCAGAGATACCAAGAATTTCTCACGGAACAACAGTTTTCCAATCTTGGAGCAACAAGCCTTGCTGCAACAGTTGATATTTCCTGACATAGTGCCAATTAAGCAACGGTTCGCCTTGTCAGCAAATGATCGCGCCTTTGTCTTGCAGGCCATGAGTGATTTTCCGCGTGAAGAGAAGCTATTTACCGAGTATCGAAAGTACGACGATAATTATGTGAAGCCTTTGATTGGATGGCATCCCGAGCCGATTCGTGATTCTTTGCGTTGTTACAACAAATCTGGCGAGGCGTACGGGTTCTTGATAGATAATGCCTATGTGGTGAATCTTGAGCAGCAGGTGGAATTCTTTCTGGCTGTCGTAGTGCATGTTAATGCCAATCGCATCTACAACGATGATGATTACGAATACGACTTGCTAGGCTACCCCTTCTTGGGGGCTCTTGGGCAGGTGATTCATGAATTCGAGACCAAGCGTGACCGGCCTCGTCGTCCTGATTTCTCCACTTTAGGGCGGTGATTGCGATTGAGGTTTACATGGTATACCGTTGATCCCATAGCATATCAAATGTTGGATCGTCGCTGGTCAGTTCAAGTCCTTGCAACGTACTGGTTGATCGCATTGATGGCGGTTGGTCAGGTGCGGGAGGCTGATTTGGTCAAGCCTGTGACCGATTTCACAATCAGCACCAGTGAGCAGTTTCGGATCTATGGCAGCGATCGAGACACACGCGGCACGTTCGGTGTGTTTGCTGAGCATCACAAAGATGCCTTTCTGAGTATCCTGAAGGCCGACGATGAATGGGAACATCCTATCGTGATTCGGCTTTCTGGCAAACTCACTGATCTCAGCGAGGGACGCCCGATCACACGGTCATTGGTGCATTACGATGACAACTTCGGTCTTGAAATCGAAGTGCGACTCGGCACCGGCTTCACACGCGAAGGCATGCGCGAAGCTGTTTTGGAGATGTTGATGTTTGAGCGTGGGTTGCAAGATTCGGTGCAAGCACCGGAGACCAATCCCGTGCCCCGCTGGCTGAAAGAAGGCATTCCTAGAGCTATTGCCCAGCGACGTGAAGGGCGTTCGAGCAGCTTCTTCGCGTCCATGGTTCGCATGGGCATCGTGCCTTCGGCGAAGGATCTATTGGGATCCAAGAATACGGAGGCCGACTCGGTCTCGCGTGCCATCTTCCGTACGGCTGCTGGTGGTATGGTAATGATGCTCTTAGATCAACAAGAAGGTCCTGACAAGTTGGCAAAGTTCATTCGTGATCTCGCCAGTCCGTATGCCACCTCCCAGCGTAATCTCTTGGCGCGTTACTTCCCGGCTTTGCGTGGCAAGGACGAACGCTTGGAGCAGCAGTGGGCTTTGTACTGCACCAAACTTGCTTCTCCGCAGGCGTTTGAGTTTCATAGTCCTGAGGACACGGAGGCTCACCTTGTCGATGCCTTGAAAGTGTCCTTTCTTGAGTTCGTGCGCAAAGAAGTGGTGCCCATGGGTGCCAAGAAACGCGGTGGCAAACTGCGCATCGGCAAACTATTCGGCAAGCGCAAGAAGGACGATCTCGTTGCCAAGGAAGATGATGAAACGCTGAATCTGGAGGACAGTCGGGAACAGCCATCAACAGACGATGAAGCGGAGCCTGATGCAGGCAATACTGCAGAGGATCGGGTGCCAACGAGGCGATTTGATGGCACGGTGATGGATTTCGAACGGTTCATCCGCCGCAAGGATCGCAATGAAATTCTGATGCCGGTGCGTCAGCGCTTGCTGGAACTGTCGTTCCGTTCCTTTCCTAGCTATCGAAAGATGATCCAGGATTACTTGGAGCTGGTGCGTAGACTGCGAGCGGGTGAGGCTCGCGGTGTCGCTGAGGAATTGGAGGCATTGCATGCCACACGAGCGAACTTGAGTGCCGAGTTGACCGATGTGAAAGATTATTTGAACTGGTACGAAGTGACGCAATTGCAACAGAAGAGCGGGGCATTTCTCGAGTATCTCCAGAGGGCCAAGGCCTTGGAAGGCGATCTTATGCCCCATCAAGATACCTTGTCAGAGTATTTGGACAAGATTGAAGCTGCCTTAAAATAACGGTTAGCTAAAGCATCTCCGTTCATGAAATCAAGCCAATTGACCTTGCAGGAACGTCTGTTGCTGTTACTTCTACTTTCCCTGTTGGTTCTTGGTTCCGTGGTGCGTTACTATCGTTACAAACCAGTGGAAATCCCCTCCAATAGCAAGCCGCCACCCTCCAGCATTGACTGACAAGCGCCAAAGACTGACTTAATTGCCTACATGCAAAAGATCGATTTCGACGAAGCGGTAGAATCGCTAGTGCGCAAGGACCAGCGATACCGCTTGGGAGCCTACCATTTTCTCCGTGATGCTCTGGACCACACGCTGCGTAAGTCACGTGGTGAGGGGCAAGCCGAGGATCGTCATGTGTCTGGCAAGGAACTGGTCGAGGGTATCCGTGAATACGCGCTGAAGGAATTTGGCCCTATGGTGATGACCGTGTTCGAAGAATGGGGGATCCGGTCATGCGCAGACTTCGGTGAGATCGTTTTCAATTTGATCGAAGCCCGGGTGTTTGGACAAACGGAAGACGATCGCAAAGAAGACTTTGCCGGGCATTACGATTTCCAAGAGGCCTTCGTAGTGCCCTTCTTGCCTCGGAATCAGGTGGCATCGTAGGCTTTCATAAGGTGTAGGCTGCTCTTCGATCGATAGCGTAGTCACTCCGTCCAAACCCAAGCCAATTTGGTTTTGGGCTAATTTGGTTCTTGGTGTCGACGCTATCGATGCTCGCTCAGTGGTATGGCTTGAAGTCTTAACAGCGTTATGGTTATGCGAGGTTCGTTGGGGTGCCGGTGGTCATCGGATTGCTGACGGCGATGCTTTATCAACATGTTCGTGCTTGGAAATGGTCAGAGATCTTACTGTTGATGGTTGCGAATCTTACAAGTGCGACTTTGTTAGGTTTGATGTGCCTGCTGGAAGGGGTTGTGTGCATCGTGATGGCAGCTTTCTTAGTGGCGGCCATGACTTTGCTTGGCATCCTCATCGCCTGGGCTGTTCAAGCGATCAAGAGACGTAATCACCTGAATTGCCTTGCGATTCTCTCACTCCCGTTCTTGATGCATTGGGAAGACGCCTCGTCGCCAACAGCGCCGTTGCTGGAACATAGCACTCACATTGAGATCAATGCGCCTCCTGAAGTGGTTTGGCAATTCATCCTAGAGTTTCCGGCCATTCAGGATGCTCCCAAAGGCTGGCTTGCAAGCGGCGTGGCTTATCCGATCGCCTCCTAGCTGGATGGCAAGGGTATTGGAGCCACCCGGCGGTGTGTTCTGTCCACCGGCGCAATGCCAGAAAGGGTGGCTGTCTGGCAACCTCAAAAGCGTTTGGAATTTGACGTGCTGAAGACCCCGCCGGCAATGGTTAAGAGCAATCCCTTTGTGCATGTGCATGCACAGCACCTTGAAGGCTACTTTCAAGCCAAACGCGGGCGATTTATTCTCACTCCGTTGCCAAATGTAAGGACCCGCGTGGAAGGCACGAGCTGGTTTGCGCATGATCTCTGGCTGCAATTCTATTGGGAACCTGTGACGCGCCATACTGTCTCACAGATCCGTGTCTTGAAAGACATCAAGGCCCTCGTAGAGGCGCCAGGGGGCGGCGATTAGGACACCGCGCGAAAGTCGATGAAGCAGCGTTGGCGATCCACGCGGGCAAGCTCCACGTCCAAGGTATCGCCGAGCTGAATCACTTTCTTGCCGCCAACGTAACGCATGCGTGCTGCCTCATAACGATACGGTTTGTCGCCCGGTAGATCACCAACTCGAATCAGGCCGCGCGTTTGCAAGCCAAGGATTTCGACGAAGAGGCCAATGCGCGCGATTTCCACCACCACGGCTTCAAACTGTTTGGGGGGGCTTTTTCGACTGAGTCTCTCAAAGTACTCGACGATCTTCAGCTGCTTGCTTTCCGTCTCAGCTTCAGCAGCAGCGCGTTCAGTGCGTGATAGATGATCGGCAATCTCAATCAGGCGCTTTTGATTAGGTGTGCTTGCCGAATCCAAATTGAGCAAGCGGCGCAATACGCGATGCACCAAAAGGTCTGTATAGCGTCGTATTGGGCTGGTGAAGTGTGTATAATGAGTCTTGGCGAGTCCAAAGTGCCCCAACGAATCAGCGGAATACGCGGCGCGTTTCAAACTTTTCAAGAAAGCGAGTTTCAACAAATGCTCATCTGGCCGACCACTGATCGATTTCAAGACCTTCTGCAGTTCAGGGCGATGGCTGAGATTACCCACCGATAATCCGTGGGCGAGCGCAACGTCGCGAAACTGTGTGAGTTTGTTAGTATCAGGGTCTTCGTGAGTCCGATAGAGCGCCGGTTGTTGGGCGCGCAGCGTGGCCACGGCAACGGCTTCATTGGCCGCTAACATGAATTCTTCAATGAGCTGATGACTCTCATCATAATCGATCACACGCATGTCCGTTGGCTTGCCCTGTTCATCGAGAAAAACCTTGGTCTCCGGAAAATCTAGATTTAAGCTGCCTTGTTTGAAACGTTGCTGCCGCAGCTTAGAAGCTAACGCCCAAGCACATTGTAAAAGTCGTCGGATGTCTGGTTCGTCCTCTTCACTGCCTTTCATCAGGGCAATTGCTTGTTCGTAAGACAGCCGTCTTTGACTGCGAATCACAGCAGGGAAGAATCGCGTTTTACCACGTGTGCCTGTGGCATCGAAGCGCATCAGCACACAGAATGTAAAGCGATCTTCATTGGGTTTGAGGCTGCAGATGCCGTTGCTCAAGGCTTCGGGTAACATGGGCAAGACACGGTCCACGAGGTATGTACTGTTGCCACGAAGTCTGGCTTCACGATCTATAGCCGAGCCTGGTCTCACATAATGCGACACATCGGCAATGTGCACCGCCAACTCCCAACCGCCCTCGTCCAAAGGGGTCACGGCAATGGCGTCATCAAAGTCACGGGCATCAAAGGGATCGATGGTGATGACTTCGCGATCACGCCAATCCTCACGTTCAGCCAAATCTTCAGGCTTGGTGACCACTTCAGGAATGGCATCGGCTTCTGCTAGGACGTCCTCTGTAAACTCCACGGGCAGGCCGTGTTTGTGAATGATAGATAGAATGTCCATACCTGGTTGATTGGGTGCTCCGAGCACTTTGAGCAAATGCCCTTCTGGATTTACTCTGACAGAATCCCATGAATCAATGGTGGCAATAGCTTTGTCACCATCGCAGGCATCGCTAGGCACACCGCCGGGCAAGAGAATGCGCTTGGGTAAGTGCTCATTGTCAGGACGCAGCGACGCCTCTGCACTATGGACGCTGAGCGTGCCGACAATCTTGCGCTCTGGTCGTTCCAAGACCCGCAACACTTCGCCCTCCAGTCTTGAATCACGTGTCCGTTTGGCCTTCATCTTTTCTTGCTGTGCAGCTGGCAGATGCTTCAGCCAATGGGGCTCTTCCGACCGGCGTAAGCGTACCACAATTGAGTCACCGTCCAAGGCAGTGCCAACATAGGGTGAAGGAATCATGACCCGAGCCCCTCTGGAGAGTTGCTGGCGGTGTGTTTGATGATCCGTGGGAACGAGTTCACCACCGCGTCCACGGTAACTACGAAACACGCCGATGACTGTGCCTTGTTCGGAGGATGGAAGGGCGAAACGGCCTTTCTTGCCTTTCAAGATCGCGCCGCGGGCTTCCAGGTGTTTCAATGAGTCGCGCAGCACAACTCGTTCTTCAGGAGGAACCTCTAGAGCTCGCGCCAACTCAGACTTATTGAGTGGGCGGTATTCATTCCTGCGCATGTAGGCCAAGATGGCGTCCTCATTAGTCGGCGTCATAAACGATTCTTATCTTGTCAAACAGGGGGGCTAGGTTAGCATCGCCGCTCTTTCAATAGCGAAAGAGCTGGTTGCGATCAACCACTCGTGACGCAACTATAGTAACTATTCTTATTCAAAGAGCCTTCCAACGCATCATTCATGAAGACACCCTCAACTCGCCAATCTCGAGCTCACCAAGCCTTCACGCTCATCGAGCTTCTCATCGTGATTTCCATTATTGCCATCCTCGCTTCTGTATCTGTTCCTGTGACAAAGAATGTGATGAACTCAGCCCGCAAGACCTCGGCTCAGAATGACTGCATTCAGATTCAGAATGCGCTCAAAGGCTTTTACAACGAGTATTTCCACTATCCAGTTTCTGGTTCTAGCGAGGGCCCTTACAAATCGGATGCCGAGGTCATGGATGTGCTCATGAATGTCGATGGCAGTGCTGAGGCTGAGAATCTCAACCGTCGCCGTGTCACTTTCTACGAAGCATCCAAGATCACCACAGATGCGAAGTTACCTGGTTACAACACTGACACAGGCACGCTCAATGATCCTTGGGGCCAACCTTACGAAATCTATATGGACGCTGATGATGACGAGTCTTTGACACCTCCTGCTATTTATGGAGACAGGTATGGTAAGTCGGGCCGTATCAAAAAGACGATCTTTGTTCATAGTGGTGGGCCAGATCGTAAGATCGAGACGATCAAAGACAACGTCTCTTCTTGGGATTAACATCCTCACTCAGAATGCGGGTGTAGTTCAATGGTAGAACGCAAGCTTCCCAAGCTTGACACGAGGGTTCGATTCCCTTCACCCGCTCCAACTCTTTGTCCCTAAGCATTAACAAGTTATGGAGCGACAACTGTGATTCCTGAAGTTGCTTTAGGTCTGGATAAGGTCTAGAAAAAAACTCGAAGAAGAGCTTTTTGGCTAGCCCTTAATAATGTTATCCAACATCTCAATCGAGTCATTCAGAGAACGGATCACGTCTTTAATCTCGCGGGACTCCACAACCAGCACTTCCGTGGATGCGATCACCCCATCGGGGGGACTAGGCGCCGGTTTGGGATCGGGCTTTTCGACTTCTACGTTGCAGCCGAGAAGGAGTGCCTGGGCAATGGCTTCAAGATTTTTGTCTTGGGCCAACCATGCGGCATCCGCGCCATTGGTTAGGAATCCCAGCTCGACGAGAACGGCAGGCATCCGCGTATGCGTCAGTACCGTGTAATTGGCGTGCTTCACGCCCCGATCAGGGTAGTCGAACGGCAGGACCGTCATGACCTGATCATGGACGCTCCGCGTGAGTTCCGCGCCTTTCGTGGAGCCCACTCCAAGGAAATCCCATTCCACTCCCTCGGCTCGCTCGATGCGAGAACCATTGGGGAACTCATGATCGGCCGCCACCATCACATTATCACCAGGAGCTAAACTCGGAACCCCATTCACCGGGTCTTCCAAGGGGAGCAGCTTATCCTCGTCCAGCTGAAGAAAGATCTCCCATTTGCCATCAGAATAGACGGTGGTGAGGTCGATGTGGCCTTTCTCAATCGGCTCCTCAAGCCCGTTCTTCTTGGTCAGCCTTGGACCTTGGGCTGTGGCGGGAGTTAACATCATAGAAACGACCGCACCACACAGACATACTGAAAGTGGAAGCAACGACATCTCTGGTCCTCGACAGATCGGGCAGCTCATAAAATTAAAACGGTTACAGTTGGGTCGGGTTTGGGGTATTCCCGTAGACGGCCTGTGGATCGAAAGCTTTCTCCTTCTCGACGAACTGGAGTCGGGGACCTTTCCCACTCTCGCTTGGAACAATTTCTCGATAAAAACAACTCCGGTAGCCCACATGGCACGACGCCTCATCGCCTCCAGATGAGGGCGCTGCCAGGAGAACATCAAGAACGACGCAGTCCTGGTCATCGTCGATGAGGATGCGTTGCACCTGCTGATGCATTCCCGAAGTCTCTCCCTTCTTCCAAAGCTTCTGTCGCGAGCGCGACCAGTAATGAGCCAGTTTGGTGTCAATGGTTAGGCGGAGCGCCTCGATATTCATGAAAGCCGCCATTAGAACCTCGCCTGTTTCGGCATGGCGCGTGAAACAAGGCAGGGTGCCGTCGGCAGCGAATTTGGGTGCGAGGGCTTCCCCTTCTTCCACTTGTTCGACCGACTGACGTATGGCGAACTCCCAGCCGTTGGGTTGAGATGTTGTAGGCATGGAAGTTAGGCGACTAGACTTTGGTTCGCGCAAGCGGGCAGCAGAGATTGCCAAGGTGGGTTACGATAAGCGAGAGACCACCCAGTGTGGTTAAGATGCTAGCCAAGGGGAT
>MDTC01056071.1_pt1 | contig 16670 bp, 13 predicted proteins | sample 811181 | NCBI WGS metagenome assembly MDTC01 (sample SAMN05326644, study PRJNA326480) | marine metagenome | isolation source: seawater | place: Pacific Ocean: North | collected 2011 | reverse complement strand
TCATCCAATTAAATATAATAAAGGGAAAAGATAAATCCATATTACGTCAACCAAGTGCCAATACAGAGCCCCAATTTCAATTGTAGTAAAATTATCTTTCGAGTAATAACCTTTACATGTTCTATGCAAAATAAACGATAGAACACCTATTCCTATAAAAACATGAAGCATATGAATACCCGTTGCAGCATAATAAAGCGAGTAAAAGATATCCGTTCCAGGTGTTATATCATGGTGAAGTTTATATGAATATTCAAAATATTTATTTATTCCAAAAATGAGACCACAGATTATTGTTATCCAAAGCATTAATTTTACCAATTTAATTTTATTTTCTTGAATGGCACTAACAGCTACAGCAACTGTTAAACTACTGAAAATCAGTACCACGGTATTTATCGAACCAAGAACCAAGTCTAGGCTGCCCGATCCATGATGAAACATTTCGGGATACTTAGCTCTGAAAATTGCATATGCGGTGAAAAGCCCACCAAACAATAAAAGTTCTGTCGCCAAAAAAAGCCACATTCCGAATTTGGCAGCGCTATGTTCAAGTTGTGGATCAAGATGATGATGTTCATCATCAGCAACAATTGGAGGTAGCATTTCCGAAGGATAAGCCAACGATTTAAAGAATTTTGAAGTCATACCAACCAGTCCCATATCTTAACTCCCGTTCAGCTTAGTTGGGTTCAGTAAAAACCATAGCCCTGAGTAGTCTATATTCCATTTTTCATTAGTCAACTTCTTGCCTAGTACCATAAGCATAAGTAGACCCCGTCACGGCAGGAATTTCATCAAAATTCAAAGTCGGTGGAGGCGACATCATGCTCCACTCTAGAGATGTCGATTTATATGGATTAGCCTCCGCTTTTGAAATAGGCTTGAGAAAAGCATACAACATCACAATGAAGCCAATTCCAAGAATCCATGTTCCATAGGTTGAGAGCTGATGAAGAAATGTAAACTCCGGATCATAATTGAAATACCTTCTAGGCATACCAAGAGTCCCCATTATGAATTGGGGGAAAAAAGTAACATTAAAACCTATAAAGATTAGAACGAAAGCGATTTTTGCTTTGAATTCATCAAACATCTTGCCCCACATTTTTGGATACCAGAAATGAAGAGCTGCAAAAAAACCAAAAACGGTGCCACCAATCATAACATAATGCATATGCGCAACAACAAAATATGTATCATGAAGATGAATATCCGCTGCGAGCGCTCCCAAGTACAAACCTGTTAGCCCTCCAATCGTGAATAAGAAGACAAAGGCTAGTGAGTATAACATAGCAGAACTAAGCTCTATCGATCCTTTATACATGGTCCATAACCAATTAAAAACTTTTATGGCAGTTGGGATAGCCACGGCAAAAGTAATAGCAGAAAAAAGTATATTCATGAATTTTGATTGACCACTTGTAAACATATGGTGTCCCCAAACAAGGAAACTTATCAACGCTATAGAAAGACTTGAATAGGCAATGGCTTTGTATCCGAAAATGGGTTTTCTCGAAAACACAGGGATTATCTCAGAGACGATTCCCATAGCTGGAAGAATCATGATATAAACTGCTGGGTGAGAGTAAAACCAAAAGAAATGTTGAAACAGAACGGGGTCCCCGCCCTTTGAGGGATCAAAAAATCCTAGTCCAAAATACCGTTCTCCCATAAGCAATACCAACGTTATTGCAACTACGGGTGTTGCTAAAACTTGCAGAAGAGATGTAGCATATGCGGCCCAACAAAAAAGAGGAAGATTGTCCCACGTCAAACCTGGAGCTCGTAATTTATGAATAGTAACGATAAAGTTTATTCCAGTTAAAATCGAGGAGAACCCTAAGATAAAAACTCCTGTGGTTACAAGAATGACATTGGTTCCTGACTCAATAGAATATGGGGTATAGAATGTCCAACCAGTGTCCACAGGCGCAGCAAGAGAAACCAGAAGAACTAAAGCCCCCAAACAGTAAATCCAAAAACTGTATAAATTTAATTTAGGGAAGATTACATCCCTTGCTCCAATCATAAGGGGGATTAAAAAGTTTCCAAAGCTAGCCGCAACCCCAGGAACAATAAATAAAAATACCATCATTGCGCCATGCAAAGTGAACAAAACGTTGTAGGTATGTGCATCTACGATTGTTTGGCCGGGCGACAGATGCTCAATCCTTAAAAGGAAAGATGCAATTGATGCGAGGATAAAAAATACACTGATTGCACAAAGATACATCACCCCTAATCGTTTATGATCCATGGTAAAGAACCACGAAGAGAAGCCTTTGCCGTTTTCTAAGTAATTTTTCTCATTATCGCTAGACATATTCTATTCGCTCCCTATTTTAACGTCTTAATATACGCAATTAGTGCAGTTATCTGAGAGTCATCCAAGACACCTTTATAGGCAGGCATTATGGGCTGGTAGCCCTTAACCATTTTTGCCGTTGGAATTTCTATAGATTCTCTTAGGTAATTTTCATCTGCCACAAGAGAACCGCCATCTTCAAATTTTCTTTTTGTACCGAATAAACCTTTCCATGTTGGTCCAAGACCACCATCGGCTCCATTGACATTGTGACAAGCAACGCATCCCGCACTCTGATGGAGCTCCTTACCGATTTTATCTAACGAGAGGTCAGCCGAGGCTCGTACAACATCCGCCTCTGAGTTAGATTCCCAAGCCGCATATTGAGCCTTGCCTAACACGTGTACTTTGCCATCCATATTTGAGTGTCCAGCTCCACAATACTCAGTGCAATATAATTTATAAACTCCCTCCTCAGTAGCAGTAAAGTTGATAAATGTATATCGATTACCAATCGTGTCTTGTTTAACTCGGAATGCGGGAACAAAAAAACTATGTAGGACATCTTCTGATTGCATTACAAGCCTAATAGGCTGGTCAAGTGGCACATATAATTCATTTAGTGTTTTTTTTCCATTGGGATAATCGAAAGACCACATCCACTTTTTTGCAGTAACATTAATCTCATATGCGTTTTTAGGGGTGGTTGTATATTCATCGTAGTAAATATATCCGTAAATAAAAATAACTATGCACAATATAGTTGGTATTACCGTCCAGAGGGTTTCTAAAAAACTATCGTGTGTTATAGCCGGAGTAGGATCATTATCGGATCTTCTTCTATATTTTATTACAAAATAAATAAGCAAGAAGGCGATTAACACACATGAAACTACAGAGATGACAGTAATCAAAGTTAAGAGGAAATCCACGTTGTATGCAAAAGTAGAAGCGGCAGGCGGTAACCAGTTCATTTATTTCTTCCTCCTTTTTCCTTAAGCCACATAAAGCCCAAAAACACCCCCAGGCACAATAAAGTTACTGCACCACCAAGCTTAATAACATTCAAAGCCTGTAGGGCGTATTTTTTACCCACAGGGTCAAAATCGTAACAATAAAGAAGGACTCTGTCCGATAATGAAGAACGTCCAATGACCCCATCTGAAGCTTCTAGCAGAGCCAGGTTGAAATCTTTAGGATCAAAAAGGACGCCAGGCAAGTATCTAGAAACTTTTCTATTTTTTGTTAGAACTATTATACCCGCAGGATGAGCAAATTCATCCCCATCTCTAGTAAATTTAAATCCGACTGATTCAGTAATCGCTTCAATGCTTCCACGATTAGCCACGAAGAAACTCCATTCTTCGTCTTCCCCAAGGTTTTCTGTGTATTTTTCTTGTTTTTTTGTAGCAATTTCTGAACTATCGGCTTCATCAAAACTTAATGTAACCAAATTGTAATCCACTCCTGGCCTAATTTTCGTATTAGAAGATATGACTTCTTCAGCACCATTTAATAAAAAAGTGCACATTCGTGGACAAGTATAGTACGCTAAGATAAAAACCGTGGGCTTGGTGTCGTCTAGAGCCTCATTTAAATTTGTTTCTGAATTTTTGATATCGATAATTTTGGAATATAAGTCAATCTCGCTATCAAGCTTTTCTATCCAGCCAACATCTTCTTTAATTTGTCTTTCGTCGGTAATTCCAAGAACAGAACATGGCCAAAATAAAAGAAATAATACTACAAAAAAAGTTCTCATCTGTCCTGCGTGGGTAAAAAGTAGTATTATAAATTCATCCGTCTTGGTGTCAATCAGTACTATTAAAGTGTAAAGTAGTAATTAATTGGAAAATTGATAAAGTGTTGTAGATTAGATAATATTAGATTTTTATTTGATTCTATGATGGGCCCATAGCTCAGCTGGTTAGAGCATCCGGCTCATAACCGGGCGGTCACTGGTTCGAATCCAGTTGGGCCCAGAGAGAACTATTATGATGAAAGATGAGATAAAATCTCTGTTAGACTTACAAAAGCTCGATACTCAAATTGCCGATATACAGGCCACGGTGAAAGAAGTACCAGGAAGAATCCTCTCATTAACCACGAAGATTAAGAACGACGAAGCAAAAATAGATAATTTAGATAATAAAATTACGGATTTGAATAAGGAAATCAATTCTCTTCAAAATCAAACAATGGATATCGATGAAAAAATTAAAACGCTCGAGGATAAATTGTTTTCTATAAGTTCTTCCAAAGAATTTGAAGCTTTACAAAAGGAGACGGGAGACTTAAAAAGGACAAAAATAGAAGTTGAAGACTCTGAATTAAAGATTATGGAACAAATTGAGTCGTCAACAAAAAATTTAGAATCACTTCAATCAAGATTTGACGAAGAGTTAAGTCCACTAAAAGACGAGATAAAAGAATTAGAATCTATGCTACAAAAATCAGAATTGGAGATAGAAGTAGTTGAAAATACCAGGTCTAAAATGGTGAAAAGCATTGATGATGAGATTCTAAAAATTTACACAAGATTGCTCGCTTACAATCCTCCCGTAGTTGTCGAAGCAAAAGAAGGAATATGTGGGCATTGCTATATGAAGATTCCACCTCAAACATACATAAAGGTTTTACAAGAGAATGAAATTATTTTGTGTCCGTGTTGTTCAAAGAAGATATTGACACCTGAGATAAACTAAGTTTTATGAATTTTGTGGTAAAAATTTTTATAGACGGTGCTTGTCAGCCCAATCCTGGATCAGGGGGTGTTGGTATTTATATAGTTCTCAACAAATCCGAGGAAAAATACTCCAGACCATTAAAAGATATTGTTACTAATAATATTGCTGAATATGAGGCATTGATACTGGCACTAAAATTAATTTTGGATAAGGACATTACAGCGGAGGAGGTACAAATTTTTTCCGACTCCAAATTGATATGCATGCAATTTAATAATCAATGGAAGTGTAAAGACGCAAAATTGCTGCCTCTTCTAAGGCAGGCTATAGAATTACACAGTAGGATTAAATCCCCGCTAAAATTGAGTCTTATACCAAGAGAAGAGAATTCCATCGCCGATAAACTTGCAAAAAGCGCGATTCTACCATAAATTATAGTCTCGAGTGAGTTGAGTGATCGCTTGTTTTAAACAAGAGGAAAGTCCGGACTCCTAAGGGAAATGGTGCTGGGTAACGCCCAGGTGTCGTGAGGCAACGGAAAGTGCCACAGAAAATAACCGCCATTAATACTCATATGATATTAATGGTAAGGGTGAAAAGGTAGTGTAAGAGACTACCGCAAGATTTGGCGACAAATCTTGGCAAGGCAAACCCCACTTGGAGAAAGATCAAGTATAGAAGCTGGTATCCCTTCCACATGCTTCGGGGTAGATCGCTTGAGATAATAAGTAATTATTATCCTAGATAGATGGTCACATAAAACAGAATTCGGCTTACTAACTCACTCGTTTAAATAAACTTAATTTTATAAAAATTTCTTTTTCCTATTTTGATTTTCCACTTCGCCTCTTCTTTGGGCAAACAATCTAAAGATATCAACTTATCTCCGTTGATTTCAATTGCTTTGTCTTTTATAAGTCTTTTTAATTCTGATCGTGAAAAGGAATTTTCAGATATTTCTACTAAAAGGTCTAAAAGATTTTTATCTTTCAGTTTAATTTGTACCTCAGAAATATCGCCAGGAAAACCTTTCTTGCTGAATTTCGTTTCAAACAATTCTTGCGATGAATCGGCAGAAAGTGTGTCATAATATTCGGAAACAATTGTATGTCCAAGAATTTTTTTTCTATCAAGAGGATTGGATATATCTTTAAAGAAATCACTTCTATCAAAATAAAGTAGTTTTATATACTTTGACATCAAATCATCAGAAATTGACATGACTTTTCCAAACATTTCCTCTGGGGAATCGTTGAGCCCTATGTGGTTGTCGAGAGTTTTTGACATTTTCATCTTTCCGTCAAGACCTTCTAAAATTGGCACAAAGACTCCAATTTGTTGGGGCATGTCAAAAGCCTTTTGAATTTGCCTTCCTAATAAAATATTAAACATCTGATCCGTCCCCCCTACTTCGATATCCGACTTCACAATGACCGAATCATACGCTTGGAGCATAGGGTAAAGAAATTCTGTTACAGTGATTGCCTCCCCTGTTTGGTATCTCTTTTTAAAATCGTCCCTCTCTAGAAGTCTAGCAACATTCTCTAAAGAGGTGAGTTGGATTAAGCTACTTAAATCGAAACCATTAAACCATTTTGAATTGTACAAAATCTCTACATCTTTATCCTCAAGTATTTTAAACATTTGGTCTTTGTAGGTTGAAGCATTGTTGCCTATTGTCTCTTCATCTAAGGGTGGTCGAGTCTTGTCTCTTCCAGTCGGGTCACCAATCTTTGCAGTAAAATCTCCAATTAAGAAGCATATTTGGTGTCCTAGCTCTTGAAATACTTTGAGTTTTCTAAGGATTAAAGAATGTCCTAAATGCAGATAGGATGTGGTAGGATCAAAACCCGCCTTCACTCTTAGTGGCACATTTTTTTCATAAGAAGATTCAAGCTTTTCTATAAACTCATCTTCAGGAATTATGGCATCAACATTTTGCTTTATAATTTCAAGTTGCTTCTTTGGCTTTATAAATTGCATTTTATTTATATTATTCTATTTGCAAGCTTTTAATCAAGCATCAATAAATCTATTTGTGATTGGATATCGCCTATCCCGACCAAAAGCTTTAGCGGTAATTTTAATCCCCGGAGGCGATTGCCTTCGCTTAAATTCACTATTATTTACTTTTTGTATAATAGCCGAAACGAGTAATGGGCTAATTTTTAATGCAGATGAAATTTCTTTTAAACTTTTTCCTTCCTCAATATATAATTCAAGAATTGCATCTAATATTCCATAGGGCGGCAGAGAGTCTGAGTCTTTCTGATTTTCTTTAAGCTCTGCAGATGGTTCCCTGAGAATAATTTCTTTGGGGATTAAATTGTCAGGGCTGAGTTGATTGTAAAATCTGGCTAATTTATAGACTAAAGTTTTTGGTATATCTTTAAGTATTGCCAATCCACCTGTAGCATCACCATACAAAGTAGAATATCCAATGCTTATCTCACTCTTGTTCCCTGAGCACAGCAACAAATGTCCTAGCTTGTTCGATGTGGCCATTAGAACATTGGCTCTAATTCGTGCTTGTAAATTTTCCTCGGTTGTATCTTGCGCAGTCTTTCCATATATCGTATCAGTCAACAATTTGTTAGTACCCTCAAAAATACCCTGAATATTTGCTACTCTTAGCTTAAAACCAAGATTGCGAGACAATTCTTTTGCAAGATTAAGGCTTTTATCAGAGCTGTATTGCGTTGGTAGGGTAATCCCTAAAACATTCTTTTTACCTAAAGCTTTTACCGCAATTGCCGTGACTAGCGCTGAATCAATACCTCCAGAAATGCCTAACAAGACTTTGCTGAAATTATTTTTATAAACATAATCCTTCAGTCCTAGGCACAGAGCTGAAAGAACTTTTTCTAAATAATGAGAGTTGTCTTTTTTAGATAGGCAGACCGAGGATCTGCCTTGTTTAAAGTTAATATTTTTAATCAACAAATCTTCTTCGAATTCTTTTCCATAAGCTACAACGTTGCCGCTATTATCCAGAATCATACTTCTTCCATCAAAAACAAGTTCGTCTTGTCCTCCGATGATATTACAGTAACAAATTCCAATACGGTTTTTCTTGGAAATCTTTTTTAGTATATGTAATCGTTTTTTCTGTTTGTCCAAACTAAACGGTGAAGCAGACAGATTAATCAATAAGTCAATAGCATCATCACTAATTCTTTCGTTAATTACTTTTGTGTCGACCCAGATATCCTCACAAATGGTAATACCAATTTTATGATTATGAATAGTGAACGTTACCGGTTCTACACCTTTTTCAAAATAACGGTTCTCATCAAAAACCCCATAGTTTGGTAAGTGAAATTTTTTATATTCTTTTTGTAGCTTACCTTCAACGAAAACGCCAGCTACATTAAAAAGTTTTTTGTCGATTCTTCTTGGGTAGCCAACAATCACACTAATGCCATTGGTAATCTTTTCTAAATTTTTTACAGCTGTGTCTATAGACTTAAGGAATTTCTTGTTTAGCAATAAATCCTCTGGCGGATACCCAGTTAGGGCAAGTTCGGGGAAACAAAGTAAGTCCACTTTGTGTTTTTTAGCAAGACTGATTAAGTTGGAAATCTTACTAAAATTGAACTGCAAGTCCCCCACCTTAGAATTGATTTGGGCAAGTCCGATTTTGAGGTTCTTTTTCATATTATAAAATTATAAATAAATATTCTATAATGTTTTAATGAATTTAATCAAATATTGCTTAAAAATCTTATTGGCCTGCTTTTTGGTCATTCTGACATCTTCGAGCACCTATGCTAATAATGAGGAGATAATTGACTCAACCGTTTATTATATAGAGAAAAACTCCTACTTTTATGAGGACAGCGCCTTTGCAAAAATCTTTGCCAGTGCCATAAACTCTATAAATGCTTTCTCCGATGAAGTATTCATCCGAATTTTAAATACTCCAAATGAGAATCTAGAGATAGAGGTTAAAGTTGATAACACCAACGAGCATATTGTACTCAAGAAGAATAGGAATTTAATCGATGTAGGTAAAAATTTGAACACAATAATTACTTTGCTAGAAGAAAAAGATATCGCCAATCATAAAAACAACCTGTTAGCTTACCATGTAGCCAATGCAGTCTTACAAGAGATAGATGAATATTCATCAATAATCGAACCAGATGATTTAAATCAATTTTTAGTAGAAACCAAAGGGAGCTTTGGGGGGATTGGAATTGTTGTTGGGATAAGAGATGAGAAGCTTACAATTATCTCTCCTATTGAAGGTACGCCGGCATCTAAAGCAGGAATTGAAGCCAACGATGTAATACGGCGAATTGAATCAAATAGCGCAGATGGAATAACACTAGAGCGAGCAATACAATTATTAAGAGGCGAGAAGGGGACCGGCACAACGCTATACATCGAAAGAGAGAATGCAGAAGACTTGATTAAGTTTGACATAATCAGAGACATAATAAACATTGAAAGTATTTCATCAAAGATTCTCGAAAACAACATAGGTTATATAAAAATAAAATCATTTCAGTCAAATACGTTCGAGCAATTTCAGGAGGCGTTCAGCTCCTTAAGGGGAGGAGGGATATTGTCTTTAATTCTCGATTTAAGAGGAAATCCTGGTGGTCTTTTTGATCAAGCATTGCAAATATCAAATATCTTTCTGAAAAATAAACTAATAGTATCAACTAAGGGTAAAAAATCGAATATGAACAGACCTTTCTTCACAGCTGCTGCGCCTATTAAAAAATTTACCGGGCCAATCATAGTGCTCGTTGATAGAGGAAGTGCTAGTGCATCCGAAATCGTTGCAGGTGCCCTGAAAAACAACAAAAGATGTTTAATTATTGGGGAGACCACTTTTGGCAAAGGGACGGTGCAAGAAGTTTATGAGCAAAATGATGGATCAGCAATAAAGCTAACCATCGCAGAATATTTGAGCCCAAAAAATTACCAAGTTCACCTAAACGGCATTCGTCCGGATATTAACTTTGTATCAGCGGATTTTAAAAACGGGAAATTATTGTTTGACAAGGAAGCGACAGAGGAACTTCTCAAGCCAGGTTTAAGCCGAAAGCCTTATATCATCTATAGTCCAGGCGAAAATACCGCGGAGGAAGATGAGTTGATTGAATTTTCTCAAGCAATACTGAATTCGGATTATATGAAAAAATTCAGCTTCAATGGCAATACAGACAATTTTCTGTCTTTGATGGAAAACGAATTATCAATTATGGCAAGGAAGATCACTAAATCATTAACTTCAAAAATAGATAACTTTAAGATTAAGAACAACAGTGGAGCCAATACAAATTATAAAGAGCTGGGGTTGAAAATTAACCCGGAAATAATATTGGATTCTGGTAAAACAAAATCGATAGTCGCTGAAATAAAAAATAATTCTAAAGAAAAATTCTCCAACCTGGTTCTTGTTACAAATTCAGAGAACACATTTCTTAATAATAAATACTTTTTTGTTGGTACCCTGAAAGGTAAAGAGAATAAAAGATTTAAAATGGAGCTGGTTATTCCTAGTTGGGCAGAGGATAGTAGTGATATAATACAGTTTGCATTATCCAACCTTTCCTTTGATGATCCATTAAGGCCAAGGTTGACCAGCATAAAGGAAGTAAGTTCAGACATTAAAATAAAGAGGCCAGAATTTATTTTTCCAAAATTTACTTATCGGATTGTCCCAAAAAACAATTTAGACGAGAATGTAGAGCTAGGTCTAGAAATACAATTAAAAAAAATCCAAAATAATTGTGATGAGTGCTATATTAAAATTTTAACTAGAGACAAGAATTTAATCATTAAAGATAAAAATCATAAAATCAATTCACTAGACAAAAAAGATGTAACGGTAAACAGCAATCTGCTGTTGGAAAAAAACTTATATTCCGATTTTATAAATTTCACTATAAGGTTCCATGATGAGGTTTCACATTCATTCTTTGATAAAGAAATCTCGATACCTTTTGAAGAAATTAATTCGTTTGTTAAGTTTCAGGAAGCGGTAAATTACAGATTTACAGGAGAAAAAATAGTATTTTCGGATCCTAGCAACAATGCCATTGTGCTTGGAACAATAACGCATGGCAATTTAGTTGATGCAATTGGTGAAACAATAAATTTTCTCCTCGTAGCGACTGAAGATAAACGATTATATTGGGCTCCAAAGTCCACGACTTTCAAAGTTAGTCAAGACGAGAAAGGGTCTTTTGTAAAATCAAAAATAATCGGTCAGTACGAAGAGCCTCCTAGTATAAATATCGAAACCCAATTCTCAGAGGGTAACAATAAAATTGAGATAAAATCTTCTGTTGAAGATGCAACAAATCTTAAAAATATCAATTATTTTATAAATGAGAAGAAATTTAGATTGGTATCCCAAAAAAGGAAAAGTATTAAAGAATCTTTCAGGGTTGAGCTAGGTCCTGGAAGAAACAAATTGTCAGTTGTTGCGATTGACGCAAAGAATATCAAGACATTTAAGAACTTTTTTATAACAAACCATGAAGAATAATTATTTCTTAATTAAACTCATTAGTGCGATAGTCGTTCTATTTATAGTTATATCTGCAACTTTTATCCTATTAAGAACCTTGCCAGGTGGACCTTTTGATTCCGAAAAGAAACTGCCGCCAAAAGTGAAAGCCAACATAGAAAAAAAATACAAACTAGATCAGCCAGTCCTGAACCAATATACGTCTTATATGGGGAACATGATTAAATTTGATTTGGGGCCTTCATATTTTTACACTGGAAAAAATGTGAACGAAATTATAGCCAAGAGTTTTCCTTTTTCGTTAAAAATAGGATCAATATCATTATTGGTCACAGTTTGCGCATCGCTTTATCTTGCAATTTTCTTATTTCAAAAGAAAGAGTCTTTCGTGACAAAACTAATCGGTTTTTTTCTTTATGCATCTGTTGGAATTCCAACGTTTTTACTAGGAGCAATATTAATAATCCTTTTCTCCGTTAAGTTTCCAATTCTTCCCGCCGCTTTACTTGAAACACCCGCCAGCTATATCCTTCCCGTCCTGACTTTGTCAATTCCTTCAATTTCCTTCCTAACAAAATTAATGGTTGAGTCGATGAACGAAACTGAAGGCTCTATGTACGTGAGAAATGCTAGAATTAACAACATAAATCCGAAATCGTTATTAAACTTCTATATTGTCAGAAATTCCCTTGTCCCTTTTACAACGGCAATCGGGCCTATCGCGGCCTTTATGATTACAGGATCGTTTGTGGTTGAAAGTATCTATTCGATTCCCGGAATGGGGAGGATGTTTGTATTTTCAATAATCAATAGAGACTATCCCCTTATTTGTGGATTGACCATTATTTATACAATTGTCCTTATTTCTTTAAATATGATAATCGATTTTACCTATCCTCTTCTAGATAAGAGAATTAAAATGCAAAAATGAATATACGACTTGATATTGAATACATTGGTACAAACTTTTGTGGATGGCAAAGACAAAGAGGGTCCCCAACAGTTCAGGGAGAGCTAGAAAAATGTTTGAAGGATATCTACAAAAGACATATAACCCTATTGGGCTCCGGCAGAACTGATAGTGGTGTTCATGCCCATAATCAGGTAGCCAATTTTCACATCGACGGAAACCGTAAAATCAATATGATTGGATTAAGAAACGATTTGAATAGCCTACTTAATGAAGAAATACGGGTTAAGAAATGTAGCAAAGTGTCAGAAGGCTTTCATTCGCAACATAGCTCCAAAAAAAAGATTTATTTGTATAGAATAAAGACCGTAAATCCCTGCACGGTTTTTGAAGAAGGTAGGTTTTGGTTTATCAAGAAGGAGTTGGATATAGAAGCAATCCGAGAATGCTCAAAAAAGTTTGTTGGCAAAAAAGATTTTAAAAACTTTTGCAAGACTGGATATGCCGGAGAATCAACTACAAGAATAGTCAAAAAGGTATCTATAAAAAGAAATGCTAATTATATAGATTTGTTTATCGCTGGGAACGGTTTCTTGAGAGGAATGGTAAGACTGATTGTTGGTTGCTTGATTAATTACGAAAGAGGTAAAATAAAGCAAGAGGATATAGATTTGGCCATCAAGAAAGAAAAGAGATTAAAACTTAATCTAAGTGCTCCAGCAGAAGGCCTTTATCTATATGATGTAGAGTATTAATATGAAATTTGATGGTTTTTCAGAAGTTGGATATCCAACTAAAATTGTGGCAATCGGATTGAACTATTATGATCACGCAGAAGAGATGAAAAAACATCCCCCCAAAGAACCACTAATGTTTCTAAAACCTGTTTCCTCTTTAATCGCTTGGAATGAGGATATAGTCTATCCAAACCACATGAGTTCCAAAGTCGATTACGAAGGTGAGCTTGGAATAGTAATAAAAAAAGAAGCCAAGTGGATTAGTAAAGAAAAAGCCTATGATTATATACTGGGAGGGGTATGTGTAAATGATGTTACAGCACGCGACTTGCAATCTATTGATATACAATTCTCGAGAGCAAAAGGTTTTGACACATTTTGCCCAGTTGGTCCATATATATCAGATGAAATTGATTATCAAAATGTTAAGATTAAAACTATTGTAAATAATCAAGTTAAGCAAGAGTCTAGCACATCGTTAATGGTTCATAAAATCGACTTTTTAATTAGCTACATAAGCAAAGTTATGACTCTGAACAAAGGAGATTTAATCTTGACTGGAACACCCGGTGGCGTAGGTTCGTTACAAGATCAAGATGTAGTAAGTATAAGCATCGAGGGTCTAGGTGAAACAAAAAACAAAGTAACTTTAAGGGTTAAGGATTAAACAAGGGACAAGTATGGCAAAGATTTTAATTTTACCAGGTGATGGAATTGGCATCGAGGTCACAAATGAGTGTCTAAAAATAATCGATTACTTTAAAAAAGATTTTAATTTCGAAATCGAACAAGACCTTTTTGGTGGTGCTTCAATTGATGAAAACGGAGGACCCCTAAGTCAATCGGTACTTGATAAAGCAATCGAGTCCGATGCGGTGTTATTAGGGGCCGTTGGTGGTGAAAAATGGGAAAAGATTGACCATCATCTAAAACCCGAGAAAGGTTTATTGATGTTAAGAAAAGAATTGGAAGCTTTTGCAAATCTAAGGCCCGGGAAAGTTTTTCCAGCGTTGATAGGAGCTTCAAGTTTAAAAGAGGAGTTCGTTAGGAATACAGATATTTTGGTTGTAAGAGAGCTAACAGGAGGAATATATTTTGGCGAACCGAGATTTGTAAAAACAATAAATAAGAAAAGGGTTGGAGCTAATACTTTGATTTACAACGAAGATGAAATTAGAAGAGTAGCCCAAGAGGCATTTAAGCATGCACGGAGAAGGAACAACAAAGTCACTTCTTTGGATAAAGCCAATGTATTAGAAGTTATGCAGTTGTGGAGAGACGTTGTTACCGAAGTACACGAAACTGAATTTAATGATGTCGAACTTGAGCATTTATATATTGATAATGCCGCTATGCAGGTAATTAAAAGACCATCTACATTTGATATAATTCTAGCTAGCAATCTCTTTGGTGACATTATTAGTGATGAGATTGCGGAGCTTACTGGGTCGCTCGGAATGTTACCATCAGCATCAATCGGGGAGAAAAATGCTATATATGAGCCAGTGCATGGAAGTGCCCCGGATATCGCTGGAAAAAACCTCGCCAACCCTATAGCAGCAATAATGTCTCTTGCAATGCTATTCGAGTATTCATTGAATTTGAACAATGTATCGGATTTGATTGAGACCGCGGTGTCCAATACTCTCAATGCTGGGTTTAGAACTCAAGATATCAACAAAGACGGGAAAGGTACAATGGTTAGCTGCTCTGGAATGGGGGACGAAATTCTAAGAAATATAGATGAAATCAAATCTGAATTTATCCGATAAATTATCACCACTTAAAGAAGATATCGTTGAGTCATTAAATATTAATCTAGATCAACATAGCCCTTACTCGATTTATGGCTCTAATGATTTTATAAACTCGGCAATAATCGCGGAACTATATAATAAATATTCGGAAGATATCTTCTTTGTAACAAACACTTCTAAAGATTGCGAAATACTTATTGAGCATCTCGAGGAAAGTTTTGGTTTGTCAACTTTTTATTTAGAAAACGAGCTCTTTCATTCGGAATCTGAAGAAAGTAGTAGGAATTTATTTTTAAATATATTATCTTTTGTCGAACGGAATGAACATAAAAAAATTAAATTTATAGACAAAGAAAACCTGTTTTGTTCCCTACCTAGAGAAGATAGTATTCAATACTCAATCCTGAAGAAAACTGATCAAGAATGTACAAGGGCCTCGCTAATCAACCAATTGGAAAACTATGGCTACACAAAAAAAGAATTTGTAGAAGACCTTGGTGATTATTCCGTTAGAGGTTCTATAGTCGATACCTTTCTACCTTCGTATGCATTTCCAATAAGAATAGAATTTTATAAAGATTCTATATCAACAATACAGAATTTTAATTTATCAAACGAGAGACGAAGTGGGCATCATTTTGAACAAATTAAGATTGTGCACATAAAAAATTATCTAAACACAACCAAAAATCCCGATTCGCTTCTATTGGATACAATCAAATCTGGGTCTATATTGATATTCGATTCCGAATCACATTTCTTTTCAAATAATAGAAGAGATAAAATATCGAATTTTGTTTCTAAAAATAAGACGGTATTTTTAAATCCAGTTCGCCAACCATATAAAACAATTAATCTCAACTTAGATGTGGAACCACTACGAGACTTGTATGACAACTCCGTAGATTTGTTGGAAAAAACAATTAAAAACAAATCCTTTGCTAAATTAATCTACGTAATAACAGATGACGACACAAAGAATAAGTTAAAAAGAGACATGAATTCAACGGTCTTGGATAAAATTCATTTCACTAAAGGCTTTCTTAGGAAATCTTTTTATTTAAAAAACAATAAAAGTCTTTTCGTATCTTTCAATAAAGCAAACCAGCCTGCAGTTTACCGGGAAAAAGCAGTAGGCTATGCAAATTCGTCATTGAAGTTATCCAACTTTATGGACTTAAATATCGGTGATTTAATAGTTCACAAAAATTTTGGATTATGTATTTACAAAGGAATAAAGAATAAGACGGTAGATGGCTCTGCAATCGACTTTGTTGAATGTGAATTTAGTTTTAATGACATAGTTCTTATTCCCATAGACAAAATTGATTTAATTCAGAAATATGTCGGATTGGCTAAAACAGCCAAGTTGGATTCCTTAAGAAATAAATCTTGGGGGATTAAGGTTAAAAAAGCAAAAAAAGTTGCTGAAGATGTAGCCAGAGAAATATTAAGTCTGTACGCTCAAAGAAAATCAGTTGATGGTTTCCCCTACAAAATAAACGAAAAAGAGCTTGATGAATTTGAATCAACATTCGAATACAAAGAAACAATTGATCAGAAAAATGCAATTACCAATACCTATCAAGATATGCAATTACCAAAACCAATGGATAGATTAATATGTGGTGATGTCGGGTTTGGAAAAACGGAGGTAGCATTAAGGGCGGCCTATTTAGCCTCTATGAATTCCAAACAGACGATAATTATCGCCCCCACTACGCCGCTCGTTCATCAACATCTAAATACTTTCCTACAAAGATTTAATAAATTTCCTGTTA
>MDTC01264264.1_pt1 | contig 16671 bp, 19 predicted proteins | sample 811181 | NCBI WGS metagenome assembly MDTC01 (sample SAMN05326644, study PRJNA326480) | marine metagenome | isolation source: seawater | place: Pacific Ocean: North | collected 2011 | reverse complement strand
TTAAAAAGGAACCTGTTAAAAAGGAACCTGTTAAAAAGGAACCTGTTAAAAAGGAACCTGTTAAAAAGGAACCTGTTAAAAAAGGATCAGCTAAAAAGGAACCTGTTAAAAAAGGATCAGCTAAAAAGGAACCTGTTAAAAAGGAACTTGTTAAAAAGAAAGTTGATGTAAAAGTTAAATCTTCAAAAGAAAAGAATAAACAGAAACATAGATTTACAAAAAAAAGTCGTGGACAATCTAAGAAAGCTGCGAGAAGATCTTCAAGAAGAAAGAATTTACATAAAAGGCATACTAAATCACGTAAGGTTTCTTTCAAGTGTTATCCACAAAATAAAAATAAAGATATAGAAAAAGTCCTTAAAAAGGTACATAAAATGTCAGACAAAACTTTAAAAGAAGAACTTTTAAAAGAAGGTATAGAAATTAAAAGTAATAAAAAAAATTTATTAAAAGATATGTATATGTTTTCTATGATGGGTGGTATTAAAATACATAAAGAATAAATTAATTAACGTCATCACCACCATCACCATCATCATCGCCATCAGAAAGTTTTCTATTTTCCCTCTTACGGATTACCTTAATAATATATTCTTCATTATCAACGAGTAGTTTACTTCCAAATAATCCAGTAATTTCACTAGAAACATACTTTTTCTTAGGGTCGTCCGAATCTTCATTTTCATCTACATTAAGAGATACATTTTCACCCGGATATAATTTTTTATAGCTACTCTCACATTGAATCTGTGAGTAATGTACAAATACTTCATTCCCATTTAAATCAGAATCGGGAGTAATTACTTTTACAAAACCAAAACCTTTCTTTTGATCAAACCACAATACATTTCCAATTTCTTTCCCCATTTTACGCTTATTATACATATATAATTTAATTAATCTTTATATATGTTTCAATTTATTATTCAAACAATCATAATAATCTATATCATTTTTGTTATTTATAATATATTAAACCTTCAGAAATATAATTATAATGGATACATATTATTTTATAATGGAGATATAAAAGGTATCCCTAATGAATTAAAAAACCTTAATCCATTACATATAACTATACATAATAAATTTAATATAGAAACTTTAATTAATGAAAATAATAAATATATAATAAATGATAATGATACATTAATCCCTTTAAATAATATTCAAAATCTAAATCATTTATATTTATATAAGAATAGAGAGCTAATTAACGATCTTAAAATAGACAAATATATACATATTAATAAACAATTTTTTCAAAATAATGAAATCCTTTTTATTCCTGATAAATCATTAACAATTTTTAAGAATGTTAAGACTAAATTACATAGAGCATTCCATAATTATAATATAATCGGAATTTTAAATGGACAGACAACATTTTATTTATTTAATCCAAAGCATAAAGAAGATATATTAGATCAAGAAAATGAAAATATAAAAAAATGGGCTCATAAAAAAACACTCGAAAAAGGAGATATACTATTTATACCTACAAATTGGTTCTATTTTCAAGAAACGAATAATAATGTTTGTCAATATCATATTGACATTGATAACATATTCACATTTATACCTCATTTTTTTAAGAGTTCATTAACATAAAATATATAAAAATAAATGAGTAAATAAGTATATATATAAATAATGAAAGTATTTAATTCTTTTTTTAATAAAACTAGAAATACAAAAACAAAAATACCATTCCCTATAATTGATATATACCTTTTTAAATGGAATAAATTATCACATACGGGGATACATAATCACGCAGATAAAGGATGTATTTTATGGTTATTAAAAGGTGAAATAAAAGAAAATATATATTCTAAAAAATTAGATTATATTGGAACAAATATCCATGTATCACCAAGTATTTCGTATATACATAATGACAAAGGCTTTCATTCTATAAAACCAATACGATCATCAATATCTTTACATTTTTATTATCCTAAAAATCATAAAACAAAATATTTTATTAAGTAATATATATGATTTCTTTATCAATATATCTAATTATTATAACAATATTATTCTTATTTTATGTTGAATTAACTGTTGGAAATGTAATTTATCGAATAGTATCTACAGGAGAAAAACAGTTTAATATTTACTATGGAATATCTTATTTATTAGAACCATTCAGGAATTTATTTTTATGGAATTGGAGACTTCTAGATGTAAATTATATATTTATGATAATAGTATCGATAATAATATATCAAAGTATTTTAGTAAATTTGAAATAAATATTTTTAAGCAATTATACTAATTAAAATGGATAGTATCCTTAAAGAGATTATTTATGAACAAAATAGAGAACTACTTTCAAGGATAGCTAATGATCATTATGAAAGTGATGAAGAAAAACAAAAATTTATGAAAGAGTTCCATAAGAAAAATTATGCGTATGTCCATGTTGGTAAAAGTTCTAAGAATCAAGAATATGAACGTAAGATTAAAAGGATAATGCGTTAAATATTCATTATAATTATAAATAAACTAATTGGTGGGTACAACCATTAATCGTACTGTAGACTTAAAGTAATTTAGAAGATATATGTTATACCAGATATCTTATCAATGATTATAACATGACAGATACATACACTATATAGTACTAAAGGAAAGTCCTCTATTATTTAAGTTTAGATGGAAGTGACGCCGATTTAAAATGTATTTGTATATGAGTTATAATTTAATATCTTATTATTATTATAATATTTTAGAATTATATATATATTTAATTATATATAAATGCCTTCTATTTTATCACATGGGATAATTGGTTATTTATTATTTGGGAAAAAAGGTTTTTTAATAGGAATACTCCCTGATTTGATTGGAAATGCATTTTTTACTTTAAAAACAATGGATAAATATGATACATATAATCCTTTAAAGATAATGGGTCATGCTAAACATACTGATTTTACTGATAACGACTATATAATTTACAATTTATCACATTCCTTAATATTATGGTTATTAATATTATTAATTACAAAAGATAAAGCTGTATATGCTGCGATAATAGCAATATTAATGGATATATTTTTACATGATAATAAAAAATGGAAAGGACCCGAACCTTTTTATCCGATAAATAATTTTAGATTCGATGGAATAAATTGGTCATCTAAATCAGGTATGATGATTACAATAAGTATTATTATTATATTATTGTTATCTAGTGATATAAGAAATAAAATAAAAAATAATTTAGTTATATAATCAAGAACATCTTTTAATAATTAAGAACATCTTTTAATAATTTCTCTGGCTAATATTTTATATGCTTTACCATTACTTTCTTGTTCTCCTATTGTCGGACATATTTCTATTTCATTGATAAAGAATTCTCTACATTGTTTATCATTATTCATACAACAAGCAAAATCGATTCTACATTGAATTAGATTTTCATGATCTTTAAAAATATCTTTACATAATTTATTACCAGTTTCTAAACATTCTTTTAATAGATCTTTTTCAATATGTTTTTCGTCTTTAAAGACTCCTTCACCGTCCTTCCATTGTTGTTTATAAGAATATATATTTTTACCATTAATCCAATATGTTTTTATTTCACCATATTTATTGAATTCGGGTAAGAATTGTTGAAGTAAAAGTCTTTTATATCCTTTCTTTTTAAAGGTTTTAAATAATTTACTTAACTTTTGTTCAGTTGGATTTTTGATAATTTTAAATCCGGCTTTAAATGCCCCGAGTTCTGGTTTAATAACAATTTCATTAAAGTTATTTTTTTCGATAAATTTCATTAAAGGATTTACTGATGAACGCGATAGATCAATAAATTTTGTGGGTGTAACATTATAACCTTTTTTAATAAAATATGTAAGGTATTTATGTTTATTAATAATAAATTCTTGCATTTTTTGTGAAGGGAATACTTTGGCATTTGTTTTTTTAAGTATATTCATGTATTTATTATATTGAGGATAACCACCATTCATAAAAGAATAAACACCTTCAAATACCGTAAATATATAATCACATGAATTACAATCTTTTAAAGTTAAGCTGTTTCCAAATAAAGGAATAACTTCAATTTTATTCTTTTTAGCCGCATGTTTAATTTCAGCAAATATTGCATAATCATAAGGTATGAAATCACTATAAATATCATAATCTTCTAGACATTTAAGTATTGTCTTGTTATTACGATAATATTTCATAGATACCGGTTCGTCTTCAGTGCCTATAATAACTCCAATTGTTTTCATAAATATAATATATAATATATATTATATTAAAAAATGAATTATGCTCCTTATCCTGTAACTGATTCCGATTTTAACAAAACTGGAGAAAAAAACGTATTTAAAAAAGCATCTCAAAATTGTTTCCCTACACAAGGATATATAACTAAAAAGGAACCAACTATTGATATGGGATTTCATCGACCTTTGTCTGAAAAGTGTACATTAGTAACAGGTCAATTATCGAAAGGACCTTCAGAGGTTTCTACTGTTTCCCCTTGGAATAATATGACTAAAAGAAAATCATTGATTAAAGATTATTGATTAAAGATTATTAATATAGTTAAAGATTATTAATAAATAATAATAATATAATAATGGAAAATTTTTTAGTAAATAAACATCATAATTTATTTTCTAATAAACAATTATCTTATAAGGTTTATTTATGTAAAGACTGTTCGAAAAAGAAAAAAGAATATATTCATCAGGAAACTGACCATAAACCATGTAATATATTAAATTTGGGTTATATAGGTATAGCATGTAATAAGTATCCTATAATGTTAACAACGCCGATAATGGTTTGTCCATTTGGTTTCAATTCGCAGAATCAGAATTTAACTTTACAATTTACAAATATTAAGAATGATTCTGAAATGAAAAGTTTTTATGATTTTATTCAAGGATTAGAATTAAATCAGATGCAATATTTAGGTTTAACCGAAGATACGGCTGATCTATATTTAACACAGATTCGACACGATAAAGAAGAAAAGTATGATCCAAATTTATTAGTTAAAGTACCATTTATTCATAAAAATAATTCTTATGATGTTAATATAAAACACAAAGATTCTTCTGTGGCTGTTACTAATATATTTAAATTTAGTAAATTAAAGTGTGATATATATATTGATAATATATGGAAATTTAATGATAAATATGTATGTAAGTGGAAAGTAAAAAATATATTGATACTATAATCGCGTTAATTTAGAATAGATACTTTCTAAAACAAATTAAATGTCAACAATAAAAAAATATGATGAAATTGATATTAATCAAATAAATTATAGTAAGCCTGAACGAGTAGGTCAATCTTTTTTTGGTTCTATTAGTTATGGACCGTCATTAAAACCGTTATTTATTCAAACTCCAAAAGTTAAATCATTAACAAATATTAAAGATATTATAGACCGGAAAGCACCCTATTTAGAAATTGAAGTCCCTAATAATAAGTTAGATTTATATGATTTATTTTTAAATTTAGATGATAAAAATATAAAGAACACTGTTACAAATTCAGAAGAATGGTTTAATAAACAACTTCCATTAGAAGCTATTGATGAAATGTATAAAAGAAGTAGTAAACCATTTAAGAAAAATACAAATCCAAAAATGAAGGTAAGGTTACCAATTGTAAAGAATGAAATAAAATGTGCTGTTTATAATCAGAAGAGGGTTTTTATAGATATTAATGAAATTAAGGAAGGTACTGAAATGATATTGATTATACATATACGGGGTCTTAAGTTTTTAAAATCATATTATTATTGTGATTGTTATATATCTCAAATAAAAGTATTTCAAAATAATGAACCCAAATATAATATTATTGATGATTATTCGATACTTGATGATGACACTGATGAATATTCGGATATATTTAATCAGGAAATAATTGAATCTGCTAATTTATTAATTAAAGAAGAAAAGGAACGGAAATTAAAAGAAGAAAAGGAACTAAAATTAAAAGAAGAGGAGGAACAGAAATTAAAAGAAGAAAAGGAACTAAAATTAAAAGAAGAGGAGGAAAGAAAATTGAAAGAAGAGGAGGAACGGAAATTAAAAGAAGAGGAGGAACGGAAATTAAAAGAAGAGGAGGAACGGAAATTGAAAGAAGAGGAGGAAACTCAAAAAAAATTAATTGAAGAAGAAATTGAAAAGAAAAGGTTAGAAATGGAAGAATTAATGAAGAAATTAAATAATTAAATATTCTGATTTTTTTTTATGTTTTATATATATAAAATGGATTGTCAAAAATTAATTGTCTACGGAATACTTATTTTAGTTGGATTATATTTACTAAAAGATGTATGTGGGGTTAAATTACCTTTTATTGATGAAGGGTTTGAAAATGAAGGAGAAGGGATCCCTGAAGAAGAAGTTGTAGTTACTCAAGGACTAGCTGATTCCCCCGGTCCTCCTCCTGCGACGGATGCGCCTTCCCCTAACGGGGAATTACTATCACAACCCCAAGAGGTTGCTGCTAGCGAACCAAATGGAAATGAAGTCGAAGCACCTATCCAGGGAATTAACACAGAACCTTCTTCATGCTACCCTCAAAAACAATTAAGTCCTTCGGACTTATTACCTGAGGGAGATTCTGCTCAGGTCCAGGGTTTTGATAAAACAAATCCCAATGCTGAAGGAATCCTTAAAGGTGTTAACTTTTTAGATTCTGGTTTCCATGTTGGGGTAAATACAATTGGACAGAGTCTTCGCAATGCTAATAGAGGTCTTCGTTCGGAACCAGCCAACCCTCGTGTTGCTGTGAGTCCATGGATGAACTCTACTATTGGTGCTGATTTAACTAGAAAAACATTAGGAGATGATAAATTATGCGGTACTGAAGTTGGAGAACCTTCGAATGTTGTGGGTAATATGTCTGATTCTTCTGCCGCCCCGATTGCTTAAATTAAATTAAATTAAATTTGAATATATTTAAGATATAATTATAAATTAATAATATAAAACAAAAATGGATAGTAAATTCCGAGCTGATCCTTATAATTTTAATAATAAATTAATCAAGGTAAATGATATCATTAATATTATGAAAAAACTAAATATTAATGATTTTAAAGTAAATGATCTTAGTCTTTATCAAAAAGCAATGGTCCACAAATCTTATTGCGAACTTCCTGAATATAAAGAATTTAAATACCCCGGAGAAGGTTGTCTTCCATTACAAAAAGAAGCATATGAAACTCTTGAATTTCTAGGTGATTCAATTCTAGGAAGTGTTGTATCTTCATATATATATGAACGTTTTCATTTAATACATAATCAAAATGAAGGTTTCCTTACTAAGTTAAAGATAAGATTGGTTTGTGGTGAAAATTTATGTAAGTTTTCTAAAAATATTACTTTGGAAAAACATTTAATTATCTCAAAACATATTGAGGAAAAATGTTCTGGGAGGAATAATTCAAACATACTTGAAGATATATTTGAAGCTTTTATCGGGGCTATATTTTTGGATCATAATTATGAAGTTGTTAAAGACTTCCTTATTAAGGTTATTGAAAAACATGCAGATTTTACAGATATTTTACTCAAAGATAATAATTATAAAGATCAGATTTCAAGATATTTTCAACAAACATTTAAAATTTATCCTAAATATGAAACGATTAAGGTTGACGAAATGTTTCAATCAAAGATTCTAAAAGAAAGTAGTATTATAGCTGTTGGGAACGGTGTAAGTAAAAAGAAGGCAGAGCAGGATGTATCTAGAAATGCTCTAATACATTTTAATGTAATAACGTAAAATGTAATAATTTTATATACAATATATTATAATTTATGTCTAACCAGTTCCCAATAAAAGAAAATGTATATTTAGTGTTGCTACAGTATTTTGATGGAGAAATTAAAAATATAAATAAAAAAACATTAAAAGATTTAAGCAATCAAAAATTTGAGGGTAATGAAATTGATGAAGTTGATAAAAAAGCAATGACGGTATTGAAAAAAATAATTAAAATGAAAAAAGATGATCCTTCTAAATATGCTTCTATTGAATGGATGTATCCAGATTGGGATGACGAAGAAAAATTAATTAAACTAAAAGAAGCTTTCCCTGATGATTATAAAGAAGAAGAATTAGAAGAAGAATTAGAAGAAGAATTAGAAGAATTAGAAGAAGTAAAAGATGAAGAAATTGATAGTGCTTCTTATGAAACAATATTACCACAGAGAAAAGCATTTATTAAATGGGTTAATGACGTATTTTATAAAGATCTTATCGAAGAATATAAAAGAAACCCAATAACAGCATTAATTAACGATGAACTTAAGTCTGTAAATGTATATCAAATGTTTGTAAAAGAATATCTTTCAATTGAATCTCCTTTTAGAGGATTATTAGTATATCATGGTTTAGGTACGGGGAAAACAGCTACATCTGTAATTACATCAGAAGGATTATCAAAGAATATGAAAATTACAACATTATTACCCGCTTCTTTAGAAACTGAATATATTAAAGAAGTTAAATCATGGGGTAATAAACTCTTTAAAGTTAGTGAAAATAATTGGATTTTTTATCCATTAAAAGAACTCAATGATAATAAAGTTTTAAGAGAAAGGATAAGAGATCAATATGAAATTAATGATATAAAGAAAATAGTTAACAAAATTTTTAATGAAACTAAAAATAGATTATTTAAAAAGTTAGATAATAAATCTCTTGATTTTGAATCCGATAAAAAGAAAATAATTAGAACACTTGATAAATTAAAGGGATTATACTTACCAGTTGAAGACCTTACTAAAGAATCACGGGAAATATATACATTAACAGGTAAACCTGTTGGTGGGGAATATGGTGGCGAGGTAAACATTATATCAAATGAAATGAAAGAATATATAGAAAGTGAGATTAATAATTTAATTATAATGAAGTATAAATTTATTCATTATAATGGATTCCCAAATGTCCATACAGTCGATTTTAAAGATTTAGAAGGTCTTAAAAAACCAGAAAAAGAAGGCAAGTTGACAAGTAATCAACAGATAGTTGAAGATTTAAAAAAGAAATATTTATACAATCTTGAAAATCATCAAATATATTCTCCATTTAGAAATGAAGTAATCATCATTGATGAAGTTCATAATTTTGTTAGAGAAATAATTAATGATAGTCCACAAGCAAATATATTTTATAATTGGATAATTGAAGCTGAAGATGTAAAATTAATTTTTTTATCTGCTACTCCGATAATAAATAAACCATCTGAAATAGCGGTATTATTTAATATGTTACGAGGGACATTAAATATATTTAATTTTACAGTAATAACTGATAAAGAAGAAGACGATATCCAGAAAGAATTAAGAGATAAATTTTATACAGAAAGTTCTTCAATTGAACAGTTACATGTAAAAAAACAAAAAGGGAAAATGGTTATATCATTTATTAAAAATAAAAGTAACTTTGATTCTGTTATGATTGATGGGGTGATAAAAACTGTAAAACATAATGATAAGAGCTTAAAAGAATTTTTCACTGAAATTTTTGAAGGATTATATGATGTTTTTGATTCAAGTAAAATATCCCCATCAAAAGAACAAATAGATGAATTACCTTCATTCAATGAATTAAAACTTGGAAAACCAAAAGTTTTTGATGATGAGACAGGGATTATTTTTAATAGAAAACAAAGGTTATTTGATATATACGATAATGATAATATTTTAGATGTATCAAATAACGAAAATTTTATTGAATATTTTTTTGATGATATGTTTAATATCCCACAAAATAAGCAAGTCCTTTTAAGGAGAATGTTAATGGGTCTTACATCCTATTATCCAATTGATAGATCTTCAATTATAAATATGCCTTCAATAGTCGAGCCAAAAACATTACCATTATATGAAGACTATACGATAGTTAAAAAAACAAGTATAGTTCCATGTTATATGTCATCTATTCAATGGAGTAACTATGAACAAGAATATTCCAAAGAAAAGCAAAAAAGAATTCAACAAATGAGACGTAAACATTTGTATGATGATGGTAATAGTACATTTAATATACGGACAAGACAGAATTGTAATGTTGTATATGAAGATGATTCATTTAGGATTGAAGGTGATGAAGATAAGAAAGATAAAACATATAAATCAATGATGGAAAATGGTAGTTTCTCTATGGATGGTAATCTTCAATTATATTCACCAAAATTCTTCGAAATAATGAAAAATATAGAAAAATTTTTAGATTCAGATAATAACCCGACTGGAAAAATATTATATTATAGTGATTTTAGACATGAATCCGGGTCTGAAGCATTTGAAAAGATTTTATTATCCAATGGTTATGAAAAATATAATCCTGATCAAAAAGATATTAATCAATTAATTGAATCTGGATCGAAAAAGAAAAGATTTTCGTTCTTAACTGGTAAAGAATCATTAGAAGAAAGGCTAATAAACAAAGATCATTTTAACCATGAAGAAAATTTAAGAGGAGAATATATACAGATTTTACTTATATCTAGTTCAGGGGCAGAAGGTATTTCCCTGAAAGCTGTAAGACAAGTCCATATTATGGAACCATTCTGGAATTATATACGAGTGGATCAAGTATTTGGTCGTGCTGTTAGAATGGAGTCCCACTCCACATTACCTGAAGAAGATCGAAATGTTGAACAATATATTTATTTATCACATCTTCCAGATGGAAAGACTGTAGAAGAAATCTTTGATTCTATGAAATTATTAAAATGGAATGAAGTTGAAGAAATCGAAAAAACAGATGATATTAAAATGACACTTGTAAATAAACATAAAGGACTATACAAGGCAATCCAAAAAATCATATCAATCAAAAAGGAAACCAATGATAGATCAATTGATCAAATGCTTTTTGATATTATGGAAAGAAAAAATAAAATTAGTCTTAAATTAACCGATATTATAAGGGAATCTTCAGTTGATTGTATACAGAATACTAGAGATGATATAGAATTGAATGAGAAATGTCTTCGATTTTCTTCAAAAGTTAAATCTGAAGAAGCCCATTTCCCTGGATTAACATCAAAAGATTTAAATACTGTTGATAAAAGACAATATAAAGCTAATTTTACATTCCATATTGATCCCGATTTATATATTATTACAGCATCTAAAGAAGGTCAAGATATTTATATTTATTATCAATTAAATGTATCTGATAAAGATATAGATGTTAGATACATACGTGAAAACGGAAAACGAGTATGTGATTATGAACCATTTACGAAGAAATTTATAATATATTCATCGGGGGAAAATATATTAGACGAATACCTAGGTAATAAGTTTTCTGTTTTTCAAGAAATATATTCTATCCCTGAATATATATATGAAAACAAAGTAAAAAATGAAATATTTCCAAATTTAGATGAAATAAAGAATGAAGAATATTTATATGGTCATATTATAAAATATAATATTACAGAAAAATTATTCTTTTCACCATATAAATCATCATTTAAAATTATTAAGCTATATGATAATAATTTATATAATAAACATAATCAATCAATTACAATGATTAATCCAATATTAATAAGAAATAAAAAAGTATTTAAATCTGTTGATTAAAGAAAATAATATTTTGATTACTTAAATTTAATACTTTCATATCCGAATTATCGTATTTATAATTTTTAAATTTATCCGGTAACCAACAATATATTATATTATCAATTATATTATTTATTTGTAAAGGTGTTCTTGATAATTTATATAGATCATATGTATGGTTATTAATTATCTTTATATTATCACCAACCTTAAAATTTAATGAATTAATATTTGAACAGGTTAAACCGATTTTATCATTGTTTATTTGAACAATATTTACTTTTAATATATCTAATGAATTAAATTCTGTATCTGATATATCTTTTATTTGAATAGTTATATTGCTTATATCATTCATATTAATTTCATGTTTATGAATTGGTATATAAATTCCAAACACACCTTTCGGAGTAGTTATTGTATCTTCTTGTTGCATATGGATTAATACATTTAATTCAGGTATTTTTAATATTAGTACAGGGATCGAAAATATATAATTATCTTCAATTGGTATTATCATTTTACTTACATACCGAATATCTTTTGATTCAATATTATTGTCTAATAGATCTATTATATAATTATACCGAGATGAATTAATACTCTTCCTTTGGCTTGAATTAATACTTATTGATTTTAACTTTTCTTCAATAACTTCTTCATTTTCCTCTACAATTTCTATAACTTCTTCTGATACTTCATTATCTTTATTTTCAACCAATTTTTCTATACTAGTTCCAAATACATTCGTTTTTTGTTTAACCTCTAATTCTTCGTTTATAACCGGCAATTGATTTTGTTGTTCCCTCTGTTTTATTAGTTCTTCAAAACTAGTTGCTTTATTAATATTATTAGTAACTACTACTTGATTTTCTAATTCCGGTCTATATAGTTTCCTATACTTTCCAACCTCAGTATCCAAAAGTATTTTATTTAATTCACTTATATCATCACTATTATTATCCTTAAAAACAGTTTCTAATGTAGTTATAAATGAATTATAATTTTCATCGCCTGAAACGTCTTTATTAAATTCTTTAGTTATTATAGTCTTAACCATGTTAAACATATAATTTTTATTTATATCTGAATGGAACTGTTCAAATAACGACATAATTAATATTAGTTAGTTTATAAAAAATAACTAATAAACGTACTTTATTTTCCACATTGAATATAAAACTTATCTCTAAATTTATGCATTGCTTTATCTGTTTTTTTCTTGTTTACATATTTCTTAAAATTTTTACCCTGTAACATATACACTAGAAAATGTAAACAATAAATCCCACATTCAGTATTTTCGCTTTGATGTTTTTTATCATTAAAAAGAAAGTCCATTTCTTTTCCATGAATATCTTTATATTGAGTTTTTACATCATTGACTAAATTTAAAATTTCTTCACTCGGTTCTCCAGCAGCAGAATCAAAATGATATATTGTTGGCTTCTTCTTTCTATTCTTACCCTTCAAATCTATAAAAACAGAAAACCAATGTTGTCCAGACTGATTATGTGGATCAGTATTAAATACAACTCCAATTGATTCATAATTATCATGTTCTATTTCATTTAAATCTAAACTACATAATTCATTTACAATACATTCTCCCGAATTACTTTTTAAATGATAATCAATCGGAGATGCCCCCATATATTTAAATTTTGGATATTGTAATTCATATTGATCCAATACATTATTTATATCTGTTGTATTTAACCATTTTTTTGGATCATTTTTCCAATCATCAGGCATAAAAGGTCTAAAATATTCTTTTAATTTTTCATATTCAGAAAATTTAAAACCTTTTTTTATATCTTCAATATTCAACCAACATGCTTCTTTATTACATTTTGATAACCTTTTAATTTCATTTGTAATCGATTTATGTAATTTCTTTTTTGAACATTTATGATTTATTGAACAATCATAATTATCATTCAAAATATTTGCTATTTTTACTAATCCTTTTTTAGGAATACATGAATTAGTCTCATTATTATGTGGAGAACAATGTCCTTTATCAAACATTATATATATAATATAACATATTTAAAAAATAAATACGTTTAATAAATAAATATTGTATAATGGAAATTCTTAATGCTAAAAATGTAATTATGCAAAATATAAATGATATCTTCCAGAACTATGAATCACATAAAAAAACAGCTGCTTTAGAAACAAAAGAATATGCTTCTAAATTAAATGATGCTCATCTATTAAACAAAAAATTATTAGAAGAAAATAATGAAAAAGATAAACTATTAACTTTGAGTGAACAAAAAATGGTTGATTATGAAGATATGATTAATAAAATTCAAGATGACGCAAATAAAGAATTATCTGAAAAAGAAAGATTTAATATGTTAAAAGCACAAGATAAAGAAATCCATACAAGAGATATTGAAATAAAAAAACTTCAAACCGAAATTAAAAAATTGAAAGGGGAAACACAAGAGTACCTTACTTTAATAAAAAAATTAGAAAATGAGGGTCATGAAAAAGTATATATCGAAGATTGGAAAAATAGAGAAGTAAACAGCTATTATAAAGATAAAGAAAAACTAAAAATAGCAATTAAAGCATATTCGGGACACCTTAATACACATACTATTACAGATGAATGCGTTGGAAGAACCAGTATAGGTATTAATGGATGGTATGAGGATTATATGAATAATACTCAAGATAAATTAGTTGATAAAATGAAAAATATAATTCTTGAACAAGATGAAAATATAGAAGAATCTATTGAAGAAACAATCACCGAACATTGTTCTCCAACTTTAAATAAAGATACACCAGTCATAGAAACTGATGTAACAGTAACAGAAGCATTAACTTCAGATGAAGAAGGTCCTCAGGCAGAACCATCTCCAGGTGGAAGCATTACTTCTAATAAAGAAGAGGATGGTAAAGAAGAGGAAGAGGATGAGGATGATGAAGAACCTATTAGTGTAACAATGATTAAACATTATAGAAAAGAATATTATACAATCGACGGGGAAGATCCTCAATATATTTATTCAATTGAAGATGGAGATCTAGGGGATAAAGTTGGCGAAATAAAAGATAAAAAGAAAATTTTTTATGATAAACAATAATTAAATATTTTCTAAAAATTCAATATATTTTTTTGATATATCATCCTTATTGTATACTTCCTTTTTATTTAAATAAAAGTTTTTTAAGAATCCTTCACAATCAACTGTAAAGTATTTTATTAATTCTGGATCTAAATAATTACTTTTACATACACTCTCAGTATTATGTAACTTTTTAGCTACAGTTTTAATACTTTCTTTAAGGATTTGTCTAATTTCTTTTTTAGTTGATCTTTCACATTTCTTACTTTTTTTAAGTAATGTAGTTATTAATTCCATATTTGCCCCCCATGTTCTAAAATTTTTAGCAGAAAACTTTCCAAAACGTTTAAGATAGTTATTTACATCAGAAGATTTTATATTATAATAATTTTTACCAATTCGATAAGAAAAAATACGATCATTCTTATTAAGTGTTCTTTTTTTTTCTTTTAAAGTTTTAATTATCTTCTTATTCTTAACAGTACAAATATTTCTAACTTTTTTTTTCCCTATAAAATCTATTACTACTCCTTTCTTTTTAACTTTAATGTGTTGTTGTTCTAAAGTGGTTGTTCCATATGATTTATTTTTTTTAGAATATCTTTCATTTCCAATTCTAAAATTACATTCCATTATTAGCTTGAGTATCATAGCAATCTGTTTTTCTTTTGTATCTTGAACACTATATAAATCTTCAGTAATAGATTTATTAATTTTATTAAACTTTTTTCCAAACTCAACCATGTGATTAAATTTCTTATCTTTTTGTTTATCTATAAATTCTTTATTGTAAATATACTGGGGTCTATCTTTATCATCATATCCAATTGCTCTAACTTTACCTTTTTTATCTATATTAATTTTTACATTATTATATGCTGGAGCTATATAGATTCCTTCAGTAATGAATTTTATATAGTTTTTATCCTTGATTTCTTTCTTATCCATATCATAATATTTATGTCTATATTTCTTTTTATTCTTACTTGTTATTTCTCGAATGATATATTCTTCCATATTATTAATTAGATAATTTATTGAAATGTTGGATTATATAAAAAATTATTATATAATATATATTAAATGTTAAATTATAAATTTATCACATGTTACATTGTAGGTGCTTTAGTATTTATTCTATTAATCGAAAATATGAAAAAAATAACTGAAGGTATGGAAGTAGCTGTTGAAGAAGTTGCTGAAGCAGTTGAAGCAGTTGAAGCAGTTGAAGAAGTTGATCCAGTAGAAGATGTTGCATCTGCCGACGGAGAATCTGGATCATTGATGGATTCATTGATAGACATGGCCGGTAACTTATTCACATTTATTGTTCATGTTTTAACTCTTGTTCTACTCATATACATTGCTATGAAAGTAAAAGGAGGGAATGTTAAACCTACTCCGCCTGTTTAAACGTTAGTTTTTTTCATAATTTTTTTTGCTATTCTACAATATTTTTTATCATCTTCAATTCTCCATAATTTTATTTCTTCTTCTGAAATATTATCATCTTTATAATCAGATATTAAATTTAATACTAATCCTCTAATCTGATATGGTATTCCCGTATAATTATAATACGCCATATTTCTATCTCTTTCAGCAACTATTTTTTTATCATTTAAAATAAATGAATAAATAAATCTTTCTCTACGATCAGTACGATCCTTGTCCAAACATTCATAATATTTACCTGCATGTGTTTCCCACATATCATAATGATAATTATATGTTTCTATTTCCTCCACAGTTTTTTTTTGTTTTAATATTTCAATACATATATCTCTGATCGGTATCAAACGCATAAGATATAAGTAATTTAATTGAAAAGATTTTAAAGGTTCTAAAAGGTCTCCCATTATTATTGATAACCATTATAAAAAAACATTAATTACGACGTACTCTACTTCTTTTAGTATTCTTTCTTCTTTTAGTATTCTTTCTTCTTTTAGTATTCTTTCTTCTTTTAGTATTCTTTCTTCTTTTAG
>MDTC01037420.1_pt1 | contig 16673 bp, 18 predicted proteins | sample 811181 | NCBI WGS metagenome assembly MDTC01 (sample SAMN05326644, study PRJNA326480) | marine metagenome | isolation source: seawater | place: Pacific Ocean: North | collected 2011 | reverse complement strand
GTTCTGTAAATTAATGACAGAAGACTCTGGGTGGTCTAGTTCCCCAAGTGCTCGGCGTTGCTCTACTAGTTTCTGGTATCTTTTAACTTCTCTCTCCAAAAGCGACTGAGGGTACATTCTACCATTATGGTTTTTAGTCTCTGCCATCTGCATAACACCTGTGAGTATCGTTGCTCCGTTTGCAACGCGTCTTTTCTCGTCCTCCGTTAGCAGGTCTTGACATACGCCGCCATCGCATAGTTCAAAATATTCTCTTAATAGTTTCATATCTATCCTCTTAAGCGGGGACCACCCGCGTCATCTACTTGCCGCTGCAGCAGCGCCTAACTGGTTGTATTTGCCAACGCTTCATACTCTACCCCTTTTCAATCTTTATTTGAAGTCCATAATCTGTTACTAACATGCTAGCAAAATAACATGCTATCGAAGAGTAGCACCCCAAAACAAACCCAGTAACAATACTTGGGTCAAACGTAAATAGTTCAGTGAAAGGACTTATTGCCCACAAAAACACACCAGTCCAGAAACCTGTACACATAGGGCAAGATAGGAGTTTCCCAAACCAACCCTGCGTTGGTCTTACCTTATCAAATATGCTACCGTAAACTAGAATTTGTGTCATGCCCATGCATGCAACTGTAAAGACAAGCATCAGTTCTCCGTTATTTCTCTAAGAATAGAGTACATGTACTGATAACCATATGGTCGAACTTGATGATCCAATGAACCTTTCTTCTCTTTGTGCGGTACCTCTCCCAACTCTGTGCTCTCATCGTCGGTTGGATCAAGAAAGAATGTTTGCAACTTATTTTTAAACATTTCCCTTGACTTTATGTTTGGTTGCTCTTCCTGCAGAAAATTAAATATTTCCAACAAGGCAATTTGAAAACCAGATATCTCTTCTTCTTTTGACTTGTGTATTATTGCTTCGAGCGAAGAAGCAACTGCGCCTGACTGAATAGTGCTTCTATCGACTACTCCCAAAGAAGACAAAGACTCTATTAGATGTTTTTGAGTCTCATAGGTTTCCTCAGTCATAGAAGATTTAGGGAATGTTGTTATCTTAGACTTCTCAGACGATACAACTATATCTATAAGATCATGGTCAAAAATAATTAAATCACCATTGATTGATTTCCTTGCTTCTTCAAAATATATCTCTTTGGTAACTGGATCTTGATCCTTCATACCTTTAATTATATTGATCTTAAGCATCTTCTAACTCCCTAACCAATTCTTGAACCTTTAGGACTTCTTCAACCATTATATCATCAATCTCTCTGTTTTTGTAAGATTCTAGTTTTTCAACAACCTTTTGGTATTTTTCCTTAAGTTCTTCTTGTGATTGTAGGATCTCAGAACTCGAACAAGATGCAAGTCTATCCTTAAGGTCTGACACTTGCTCGTTCATATACATTTTCAAACTAACTGAGTTGTCTGAAAATGATGCAATATAGTTTGTCAGCAATTCTTTTTGGTCGTCTGGTAGACTAACATACTTCTTATTAAAACTTTCTACAAAAGTCTTATAGGTTATATTATCAATGTGTTGCTGATTGTCTTCTTCATTTGTTGTCAGGTTTTCTACAACCTTTTTCTCTAACAACATCTTCTCTTTTATCGTAGTCTTGTTGTTAAATATGCCATAAACTGTTGCTAAGTTTTTGTAATTTGGAACAAAATTTGAAAACACATCTGGAGAAAGAGTGTAGTTGACTTCCTTGATGAGTCTATTTTGACTTTTGAAAATATCTTGCTTGTCCAGACCTTGATATCTGCCCTTTGCTTCGCTAAGCAATTTTTCTGCAGACTGCTCTGTCAAGTTCTCTGTCTCTAGAACTTCTCTGTACACATTCAGTTCTTCATTTAACACTGTTCCTTTTGCAAAGTTCTTTTTGATAATATTTTTGACAGCAATTTGTCTTGCTGTGTTCTTCTTTACAACAGATTTTATATATTCTCTTGTCAAAGTTTCAAATAAAAATGCAGTGTTCCTTTTCTTATTGTGCTTCAGTCTCATTTTTTTGTTTCCTATTTTGTAATCCATTAATCAAGTCAGTAACTTCCTTGTTAAGTGTGAAGATGTTTTCTTCCTCACTAATGTAAGTAGTATGGTTCGACTCCGAAAGTCTTTGCTTATCTTCCTCTACCACTCCTCTAGACAATGATTTTAACTTCTTATAACCGGGCATAGTTCTATAAGACTGAGTGCGTCCTCCATGATCCCTTTTATCCCTTTCGCCTGTAACCTTCTTTGTTATGTGTATTTTACCCTTAGACCTGTCTATAAAACTATCCTCTCTTGATCCAGCGGGAGGGGTTGCTAACAAAGAAGTTTCGCCACCTCCAGTGTCGCCGCCCCCTGTGGCAGCAGGTGCAGGATCTGCTGGGGTTTCTGGGGTGTCTGCCCCGGCAGTATCCTCAACGCCGCCTGTTGTATCAATTCCTGTTCCACCAGTGCCGCCGGTGCCAAGATCACCACCTATGCCAAGGGTATCATCTCCCCCACCTGCGCCTGGGGAAGAAGCGGTCGCATCTGCTTGTGCTTGCTCCGATGCTGCTTCAAGTCTCGCGTCAAACTGCCTATCATAATACATCTGTCTTTGATTCTTAATGAACTCCTCTTCGGTCATATTGAACAACCTTCCTGCGATCCACTGCCTGCTAAAATAACCTTCAGTTGCTGCACTTGCAACATCAAACTTTGTCTTCCAGTGTTCTAGTTCCTGTAGTTCTGCAATCTTAGAAGGACTGTTTAACTTAAGTTTGAAGTTTATAAGATCCTCTCCTCGATACCCTAGAGTGTATAGATGGACAATACCTATCTTTTCCAATTCAGTTACAACAGATCTCTGAAGTCTTTGCACAGTCCTAGCAAACCTGATATCTTTTTGTGCTAAAGTAGTTGCGTCTTCTCCGCCGCCTGCGCCTGTCTCAGCGTTGGTGTTCGAAATATAAGAACCAGGAATCTTAAGTGCAGAAAATAACTTATCCCTCAAATATTTAACATCATCGATGTCACCCGTATACGTTCCGCCAGGAAGACTCTCCACCTTAGACGAAGAACCCGCCCTAGTAGGTATGAAGTAGTCTTCATCTACCGACATGGGATTATATCTCAGATCAACTCTACCTGATTGAGGATCAACTACCTGATTCCTTTTCATAGAGGTCATTACTTTTTGCATGTATTGCTCTATATCCTGCGGCGGTATATTACCAACATCGATATAGAAGACCCTTCTCTCAGGAGATCTTACAATACGATATGCCATCATTGCATCTTCCAGTAACGTTAGTTGTCTCCATATTCTTCTTGCTGGTTCTAGGACTGAGGTACCGTATGGAGTGTATTTATCATTGCTAAGAATTCTAAAATGTCCAATTTGCCAACTTTCAAAAGTTAACCCCGCAGAATTCCACTGAAATTGACTGTAGTTTGGGTTTGTCTTATCTTCCCCCTCCAGTCTTTCAATCTCTTGCCCTGGTAGACCTATAGCGCTCTTGATGCCAAGCACCTCGTCAATATCCAAGTATAAAAAGAAATCTCCATACTTGCACATTGTTCTGCACCACCCAAAGATATTGTACTCAATGTTCATTATATTAAAAAACAGGGCAGAAAGAACACCTTTTATTTCTTCATTGTTGCAATCTATTGTTAGCAGGGGAGATAGTGAACTATGGTTTGTCATCTCGTCCGCATATATGTCTAGCGCCGAGGCGATCTCTGGTGTATACTCCATTTGGTCGAAATCTACATACCTTTCTAATCTGTTTTGTCCGTTTTGTCCACCGCCGTACAGTCCAGCAAACGGATTATAGTCCATTCTTTTAAATTGTTTGCCACTAGTTGACAAAAATTTATTTGCATACTTGTCTAATTGTCTTCTTCTTAATCTTCTTGCCGTTTGAGTTCTATAGTTAACAATCGGCCCAGAAAGCAACCTTGTTAGTTTCTTAAAAAGACTACTGTTAGGATTCTTTGTGTTGGTTTTATTTCGACTCGCCATTTAATTTACCCTTTAAACAACCAAGGGAATTGTTCGTATGTTTGTGAGTGTGACTTCTTTTTTTCATATATACTGTCGCCCTCGTAACCGTGCATTCCTTTGATTGTTGTATTCATCTTGGTTTTTGCTGCAACCATTGTAGCAAGAAACGCTTTATTATATTCAATATTTCTTTTGTTTTCAATCAAGGCAGTATCCCTTACCCAGCAACCAATGGCACATGCCATAATTAAATCATCGTTATAAGATCGCATGGCCTCTGGTCTTCCGTTGTTCCAAATGAACGTTTTCATCTCATTATACAAACGAGGTGAGTTTATGGTAATTAGTCCATTTCTAACAAATTCTTCTAACTTTGCTACGATCAGAGGTCGCGTTCTTTGACTTGTAGTAAATCCAGCAACTGTATTTGACGCTGCTTCTGCTGTAACTTGATCCACATACTCATGTGTTGATTTGATTGAGTGATAAATATTAGGGTATTGCATCTCTTTTAACTTGTCCAAAACTGCAAACCCTACAGTATTATTCTCAACAACAATCATACAATCTCCATACTCTCTTCCCGCATCAAACAGGACTCGTGAAAAAAGATCAGGGGTTAATCTGCCTTGGTATTCAGCAACCAACTCCATGGTTAGTGTATCAAATATATGAAAAACAGAATAATCCTTGCCGTCTCCTCTGGCAACGTCTGCGCTTAAAAGATAGGGCACTCCTGGTTCTGCCTCTTTCCATATCCAGTAGTTTCTGTCAAATCCTGTTTTATACTTTGGGTCTGTCACAAACTGTCTTATAGATTCCATTTTTTCAGGATTAAAGACAGTTTCTCCTGACATATTGAAATTACATTCAAGTTCTTGTGCTATTTGTCGTCTTGACATGTTTTTGGTTTCTTTTTCAAACCATTCTTGATCTCTATCTGGATGTACCTCCCATGACAAAATCATAGGATTAAAATCGTTAGAACCATTTTCCGAGTCCACATATGTCTTATGGAACCAATTTCCTACACCGTTAGGAGTTGACAGCGCTATGCATCGACCACCTGTAGAAAGAGTAGGGTAAAGACCAGTCCAAAGTTCATCTAGTCCTTCGACGTGAGCGGCCTCGTCAACAACTAAAAGCGACAATGCCTCTGAACGACCTGCATCTCCTGAAGTTGAAGATGCTTTGATCTGCGATCCGTTGGTTAACTCGAAAGAAGTTCTATTGTCTACGGAAACTTGTGCTATTTTAATCCAATCAGGACAATTACGAAGAATGGTTTTTACTTTTTTTACCAGGTTTGCTGCTGTACCGAACTTGGTTGCCAATACAAGAACATTCTTTTCTTTGTGAAAAAGCATCAACCATACAACATATGCTGCTGTTACAGTAGATAAACCTAATTGTCTCGCTTTTAAAACTATATTAAATCGATGATCCTGAAAATTCTTTAGTGCATCCTTTTGAAAAGAATATGTTTTAAAAGGTATTAGTCCTTTAAGGGGATGAGTTATTTTTGCATAATTGGTAATGAAGTAATCAGGATCTCGTCCGGACTTCACTATTTCTCTCATTATCTCTTTTTTTGATAGGACAGACTTCATCTTTTCCTATTAGAAAAATCATGCGCCCTGAAAACTTCAAAGGGGTCAGAAGGTCTATCATCATTTGGAGTCTTACCTGCTTCTGGTAGTGTTGGTATATCCAACCCTTCTCTCTCGTTAGTCTCTTCCTCTAGTCCACCGATCTTAAATTTTTGTACTGCAGTAACAAGAGTTCTTACTCTAGAGACCGGTTGTACAAGAACGGAGACATCACCATCTGCAGAAAGAGTTAGTCCGCTTTTTGTTAGTGCTCTGTATTCTTTTTTTATAAATGCTGCTACATCTGAAATCTTTGAAGACACGTCATTTTCTAAGGTCCCTCCGTACACCTCCTTCAGTTTTACCTCACTAGAATAAGTTATGCAGATACAATTACCTGATTCAAACTTTACTCCAAATCCATCAATAACTCTACGGTCAGTGATTGGGCAGACCTCTTCTCTCTTTAGACCTAATTTAATAGGTTCATCATTTTCATCTAGTGCTCCGTCGTACTTCTTCGATAGTACCTGGGAGATACCATTAATAATTTCAAGTGTAGTTGCCATTTATTTGCTCCTTTGTTGGACGCCAACCTGCTTGCCATCTTTCTTCTCTATCTTCGACCCATTGAACATAACAACTAAAGCAACATTCATATTTTGTCATATACAGGTCGTCTTTCATAGAAAAAGAAAATGATCCGCAAACCGGACAATCTCTTGTATTTTCTCTACTAAGTAGTTTTTTTGTTACTAAAAACCCTTTGTAGTTTTCTTTCGATTCCTTCTGGTCTTTAAAAAATTTTCTTCTGTAAAACTCTCTTACTTGCTGCTCGTGTTTCTCTTCCTTTTCAGGGGTCCAATATTTTTTAGGGTTTTGAATTGCTTCTTCTCCCCATCTTTGAGATATCGCTTTTTCTAACCTTACGATGAAATCACTGTCTTGCTTCATAAAGAACCTACCAAATAAACAATTCCAACAGTCAAACCTACACCAACGGCAAAACCGCCGGCCGTGAAAAGATACCAATAATCATTTGGACTGTCGAGAGCAACTTCTTCTAATTTAGAAATTTCTTTATTTTTTAATTCCGTAGTAAACTCTAACTCTTCCTCCAGGGCAAGTATTCTAGAGTTCAACTTTCCAATCTCAAGATTATATCTTGCAGATACTTCACCCTCTAGTTTGTCTAACTTAAGTTGACATCTCGCACCTTCCTGTTCTTTGTCTGCAATAATTTTTGCCATAGCGCTTTCTGACAAACACCAACCATCAAAAGGCAGTACGCTTCCGTCACTAACTTTAAGAACTTGATCTTGCCCAAATGCAAGCGTTGTATAACTAATCAGTAATAGATAGATTAAACAGTTTCTCAATTTTTTCTTTAATCTCATCAGGGTCGCCCTTCGATTGTTCTACTATTTCTTTTACTCTTTTTTTATTTGCAACAGACAAGGATTTCTTATTCTGCTGATATTTTGTTTCTAACTCTTTTATTGTATCATGATATTGCTTAACAAGTTTATCTCTTTCTGATAATTCTTTTTTATGGTTCTCTTTCAAAGAGATAACATGTTTATCATATGATTCCTTCTTTGCTTCTAGTACTTCTATTGCTGCTTGTGCGTTGTTTCTAGAGATGATCCAAATAAATATAGACCACGCAATAAGAAAAGGAATCTTCCAGTTCTCTTTCAACCACAACCATGCCAGTTGTAAATGATACATTATATTTACTTTTGTCCGTGCTTCCATTGCACTGCTAAGTCTACTAGTGCCTGAGAACCAATATAGGCAAGAGTGACGGCGACCCAGTCTCCCGAGGTTAGTGAACCAAAGACCGCTAGTGCGGTAGCAGTTATCCACGCTAGAAACTTTCTAGATATAAATCGCTCTACATGTCTGTCAGCAAATGCTTTTAATGCTGCCATGATGTTACCCTCCTTAGACGCTGACATGGGCAAACCCTTTCTTTTTGTTGATCATGATTTGCGTATCCACTGCGTCTTTAAGAGTATCTAGGTGCGAAATTAGAATTACAGTCTTAAAATACGACTTGACCATATCAATAATTCTTACAAATCCTTCCATATTGTTCTCGTCCAAAGCAGTTCCAGGTTCATCCATTATAAAAATATCTGGTTTTGGAAGACTTGAAACCGATAAGAAAGCAAGTCTAATTGCCATAGAAGCAATTGTTTTTTCGGCACCAGAACCCATCTCTAACAACCTTGGTTCAAACTTAGGATGCTTTATAAATATGTCCAGTTTCTTGTCGTCATTCATGATGAATATTTCAAAGTCAACAATTCCTGTTAGTATTTTTGCTATCTCTTCGTTTATAATTGGCAATCTATTTTTTATAATATTATATGATATACCGTTTGAATGACAGCACCTCATAAATAACTCATATGCAGCAAATTCAGTTCTCAGTGTCTCTAACTCTTCTTTGCTTTCTTGCAGGTGCTTAATCTTTTGTTCTGCGGAACCTACCTCTCTCAAAAGACTATTGGTATTTGATTTGCATGTTTCGCACTCTTTAGTATCCTTTCTTACTTTAGACTTTAAACTTTTTTTCTCAGCAATTAACTCTTCCAAGTTTTCAATCGCTTCCTTGTTCTCTTCGTACTCATTTAATTTATCCACAAGTTTTTCAAGAACAGTGTTTTGTTTAAAAATATCACTATCAGTTTTATCGATAGAAATCTCTGCTTTTGCAATCGAGTCAGACACTTGATTCTTTTTATCTGCCAGTTGCTGAAATTTTTCAACATATTCGAGCACAGTATCAGGGTCCATGGAGTGCATCCCTTCTGCAATACTGTTTATTTGCATGGACATATCTGCTACGAGATCCGCCTTTATTTGAACTAGTCCAGTTGCTTCGTGTGCATCTTTTATGAAATTACATTCTGGAAAAGAATTACCACAAGGCACTTCATTAAGTAAATCACTTCTTTGTTGAAGTTTGAACTTTTCATCAGATGCGATGCTCATCTCATTTATCAGTCTTGCGATTTCTTCTCTGTTTTCTATTATACGCTTTTTCTTTTCTTCATAAGTGTCGATGTCAAACTGTTCAAGGAAACTTGATATTTCTGAATACTTTTTCTTATGCTTTGTAATCTTCTCTTGTAAGTTATTTCTTTCTTGCTTAAGTTGTTCCACTTTGTTTGTTCTTGTTTCGATCTCCATTTTAATTTTAACTGGGTCGATAACATCTGTTGGAGCAGCATCGATTTTGTTTTGAATGGAATTGATTTGTTTTTGCAAATCATCAATCCGACCTTCAAGTTCTTTACATCTTCTTCTGTTAGTTTCCAACAATTCATTTTTGCTTGCAAGTGCTGACTGTGCTTCTTCAATTTTTTCATCAAAACTTATTCCCTCCAAACGGCGCAAAGCGCCTCTTATATCTTGCGATTCCTCCTTCGCCATCTTAAACTTGCTTTCAAAAACCTGCAAGTCCAAAAACTTTGCTAATATTGCCTTTCTTTTAGTAGATCCCTCATTAATAAACTTTAAAGAATCGAGTTGAGATGCCATGGAGGTCATCAGGAAGTCTTCCACTGTCCCAAAATATCTTCTTATATTTTTGTCTGTCTCAGTTCTAGAGTTACCATTCTTACTCAGTCTTTCTCCTGAACTATCTGTGGTGTAAAAATCTAACACCGTCTTTGCATCACTGGCACCATTTTTCTCTTTAGTAGAAGTCCTCTCTATGTGATAGTCTAATCCTCCTACTTTTATTTTTGCCTTTGCGTAACCAGCATTCAAATTCTGATTTATAATATTAATCGTCTTAGAGGATTTAGAAGTTGTGTTGTATATTGCATATATCAAACTGTCAATAACTGAAGACTTACCTGAAAAGTTTTTTCCAAATATACCTACAATCCCACCTAACTTGGTAAAATCAATCTTGTTACCTTCACCATAATTAAACAACCCATCCCATTCAAGAGATTCTATATTCCAATTAACATTTCTGAACACATCTTCTTTTTCTTCTATGTGCTTGTTGAGTCTTTGATTTAAACTAAAAACCTTATCCATTACATCTTCAGATACTTCGAAATCTTCTAAGTATTCTGCGATTAACTTGTTTTGTGTTTTTATATCTCTAAGGTCTTCACCCTTTAGACCTTCAGGTCCAACCTCTACAGATGATGAGGACGCTTTGTTGGTGTATGTAACGCTTTCTGGTTTAAACTTATACTTTGCGACATCAACACTCTTTCTCCATACGTCAGGAGAGACGTTGTGTTCTGCCACCAGTCTGAGTCTTGCGCCTTCAGGAACTTCTTTTTCTGGAAGTGTACCATCTTTGTTCAACACTAGCGTTACAAATGGTTTCGGATTACTGAATGTAATTAATTTATTGGTAAACTTATCCTTACTTTCAATATCCCATAGTAGATAACCTTTATCTAAGGATTCACCAAAATTTTGTTGCACTGTTGACCCTGCATACCAAATTCTACCTTCCTTGTCTAGTTGTTGAGTTTTGTGTATGTCGCCAAGAAAAGCAAAGTCAAAATCCTCAAATATACTTATATCGTGATCACCACCCAAAGTCCAATTAAGGTCTGTTTTAGATCTGTCAATAGCACCATGATAAAGCGCTATGTTTATCCTATCGGGATCTGTTGGACTAACCCAGTTATCTTCATCAAAGACAGATAGCACATTAATACAAAAGTCTTTATTTAGATTTGTTTCACCCGCTCCTTTAAGGAGGTGTAAATTCTTAAGCGACAGCGCATCGATGATAGGAGATAAAGCATCTTGCCTATTGCTGTTTTTAAGATTGCCATCATGATTGCCAAGAATTATATATGTTGGTGCAATCTTCGACAGATTTGTAAAAAAGGCAGCGGCCATCTCTACAAATTCTGGTGATATTTGTGTTTTTGTGTGCGCAATGTCGCCGCAGTGAATAATATAATCAACTTTTTCTTTTTCTAACGAATCGTAAAGTTGTTTAAATACTTCATTATACTCGTAATGAAATCTAAGGTTGCGAATGTGTGTATCCGCGATATGAGCAAACTTCATCTAACCTCCAGTGTTTTAGATATTTACGTTTTCATTGATGTGATTGAACAGTCTCTCAAGAAAATTAATCTTCTGATTTTCGTTGAGGGTTTCAAACTTTGTTATTACCTCCTCGGCAGCAACAAAACCTTCGTCTGATGTGTCGAACGACCTTTCAATCTCTTCATTAATTAGGGTTTTTAGTTTATCTTTATCAATACGCATTGTTTAACCTCCAAAGTTAAGTTTTTGTAGTAAATAGTCTTCTCTAGTTATAAGAGAGGCACGATTCTTGTACTCTTGTAGTAAAGAATTGGGCACTTCTCCCAAGTCAGAATAATCATATAATTCTATTTTACAGACTTTTATACCAAAGTCAAGTAAATTTTTGACAATTTTTAATTCTTTTTGCCTTGCATCCTGATCGAGACATATGTAAACAGTTTTGCATTTGCTTACTATCTTTTTGAATAGTTTACTTTTTATATTTAGTGTAGACCCTAGTATTGGTATACTATTATCATACTTTAAGGAATCAAAGAAACCCTCCACCAACACGACCGGAGCGCTCCAATCAACGAACAAATCATTAAATATAACATCTTTTGAGCATGGAGGATTTTTATACTTTATGTAAGCATCATCAAATGATCTAGCAATATAATAATTTAAGTTACCCCTTTCGTCAAAAGATGGAACAATCACCCTATTGGTGTAAGGACCATGAAAACAAAAACCCATCTTATACATAAGCATCTGTTCATCAGTAATGCCCCTGTGTAGCAGATACTTCTTTGCCCTTAACCCAGTTTCGCTGTGTGTCTTATTTGTCAAAGAAACAAAATGATCAGGCATACTTAAGATAAACTCTTGCTGAACTTTGTCTTCATCCTTGAACAAATCATCAAATCTTGTTATATCAACCTGCTGAGTTAGTACTTTCCACTTTGACTTAAGTTCTCTATCTCTTATTAGGGGCAAGAGATCTGTACCTTTGTAGTCGCATATCCAACACTTAAACACTTCCTTCTGAACATTTACAGAAAGTTTGCGTTTATGGTGATTACACTTTGGACAAAAGAATAAAAGTTCTTCATTAGACTCATAACAAGAACCAAGACTTTGCTTAATGATACTTAATTTTTCGCTGTACAAATTATATAACCTGCTTTCGCTATTATCCAACTATCGGATCGATCCATCGAACCGGGTTTAGGATTCCCATGTTTAGTATATTCTACTACGAAAGACGGTTCATTTGCAAGAACAAAATCAAAACTTTTTTGCTTTGCGTTCTCACCCCTTGAAATTTTTATTCCCACTTGTTTTCTTGCTGTTGTTGCAGCAATCATCTCTGGTTTTATTTTGAAAATGCTATAACAATGCCAAGAAACTATACCATTAAATCTAGACAATGTCGATAGAGTTTGTGCGGAAGAGAAACCAGATCGAAACGAATGCAGCGATTGCTCAATAAAGATATGTGATATATTGTGCTCCATGGACAACGATCTAAGGTTGTTGTGTATAAAGAGTGCTTTTTCATATATGGTTGGAAACTTATTCTTATTTCTTGTGTCCCAAGATGTGTTCAGTACACAGTTGCCGGTAGCATCTAAGACTGTTACGCCTGTTATGCTTGTTGATATATCTAATCCTAAAATCATTAATTGTTAAGTATAAAGTTTGCGTAACCTTCAATAAGTTTTTTCTTTTTTTCTTCGTCTTCTAAATGATACCATTCCCAAGCAACACTTTTTGATATTTGTTCTATCTTTTTATTTATAGAAAATATCTGCTGATTTATTTTACTAAAATCAACCGGGAAATCATCTGGAATTGTTACGCCTAGTCTTAGGGCATATTCAAGTAACTTGTGATATTCTTCATTCGCGACAACACTGTTTATTTCTTGAAGCAGTCCTTCCTTTTCTTTGTCTCCTTGTATCTTATCAGGGTGAGTCTTTGTTGCAATCCTTCGATACAATGATTTGTATTCTTTAGGAAATTCTTTTTTTGGTTTCTCCAGTAAAGGTGGTTCTACTGGTTCATGGTCCTTGACTTTGGTTTTACCTTTTCTATATTGAGACTGCTGCTTTGCTTTTTTGGCAGTTTTTGTCATTCTTCTCTCTTCTTCGCCAGCAAGTCCATCTATCTTTTTCAGTTTATGCTTTATCTGGGGGTCTTCAACTGAGTCTATATAATCTTTGAACATTTTGGAAAACTCAGTCATTGCTTCGTGATTTATCTTATTATGTATATGAAGTCTTTTGGAAGCAAATTGCAGTTCGCTCATTTTGAGTTCAAGTATTTCGTTTCTATTTTTCATTAAAAGTCCATCTTTAGTTTAAAGGTGTACTCTCTGTCCTCAGTTTTTCTTACTGGGTTGGCAAGTTTCGCCACGCCTATTAATCTTTTTTGATCGTCATAAATGCCTATTTTAGAGATGTAAGTTTCTTTACTGTATGACCCTGTTGTTTGATAATCAGAATGTTCTAGTTTTGTAAACTCCAGATCTTGAAACTCTCTGTATATAGTTCCCGTTGATTCAGGATCTCTTACCTGAGATTTAACGTAAACAGTTGGATTTGTAGAATTATTAACTTCGCCCTTTGGAGCATGTGCAAACATCGTGATAGTTGGAACATAGTTTATTCCTTCAAACTTAAGTATAAAAGAAGTTTTTGAAGGACTGTTTCCAGGATCTGACCCTGGCATTGAGTCTCTGTTTGATGCTCCGAAGTCTATCCACCTTGGAATAACTGAGTTTTGCAGATTATAATCATCTCTCACCAACACTCCTGTTGATGTTGTAGACCCAAGATTCCAACTTCCTGTCATGTGAAGAAAACCTTCATTGTATAAAACTACTCCTGCAACCTTGCCGTTCTTCTTGCCAGACATAGTGCCTGAGACCTGGATTAATTCTCCATCCTTCTTTGTGTCTCGACATTCCGCTATAAGAGATCCCGTGTAGAACATCTGAAGCACAACAGACCCCTTCTTTATGCTGGAACCGTAAAATATTGATGGTATCTCTATGAGTGAAGACTCCTGTACGGACTTATCCCAACCGCGTATGCCCTCGTCTTCAGTTGATTGAGCAGAAGGGTTATCAGAGTCATTGAAAGAAAAGTGATGACTTGAGTTAATATATTCATTAAAAGTATTTCTTAGAGAGTTTATGTATCTCTTATTACTTGTAAGTTTTAAATGACTACCATGAAACCTTTCATCGTTGTTTATACTGACAAACGGTACACTAGTGTTTTGAAAGTATATTCTCTTTATACTAGATGTTAGTGGATAATCGCCTTTAATAACATCTCCGTAGGTAAATTGAGATGTGGTGTCAAACTCGGAGGTGCTCACTGTTTTAAATGCTATTCTTGTTCCTTCTTTTGTAATAAAAGGATATATAGATTTTCCGTTTGGTGGTGCAGACGATCCTTTATCAATTTTTCTATTTACATTTAATTCATACAGGGATATAAAACCTTGTTTGGTACCGTGTATGCTCAGTACTCCACCATCTTCTTGATCAGGGTTTATTGATGTATGACTCTTAAAATCATTATAATACACATTGCTTCTGTGTATAACAAATTGAGATTTTGGAAATGCTTTTACCCTGTTGTAAAATAAGTCGTTTTTTTGAAATTCTCTAAACGGCATATCACACCGTCCCTAGTAATCTAACCTTACTCGCAATGTAAGTTCGTTGGTTGGATCTTTTCTTAAAGGTTCAGATAATTTAGCAACTGCCATAAGTTCATTATCTGGAGAGTATAACCCAACTGACGTAACATATGATATCGGCATGTCAGATGGCACTTCTTTAACTACAATCTTCGAATTACTCAAGTAAGTTGGATTAGCACTATAGTTAAACTCATTATGATTTGCCCTACAAAAATAAACTGTAGAATTTAGTTCAGTGGTGTTGTTAAAAGAAATATCATGCACCCTTCTTCTAATATTATTAGCAATGTTTTTGATTGTAGAACCTGTGAATGCATGATCAATATTGATATTGTTGTGTGCGCCGCTTCTTCCGTGTGCACCATCTCGACTAAACTCACACTCGCGTTGTAAGATTCCCCCTGACGCTGCTGCATGAAAAACAGAGGAAGTTAAAACAATCACACCTGCTTGATAGAAAATTAACCCTACTTTGCTTGTATCTGTTAGGACGTTAGAATTGTCAGATCTTGGACTGCTTGATGGCCCTCTGCCTTCTACCATTTCTTGCTGATCTACGCCTGCTCCAACCTTTGCTGTATGAGACGCAGAAAGAATACCATATTCTCCGGCAGGAGAATTAATCCTGAAATCGTTCTGTGCGTTGGTATCTCTGATTGTTAAAATTTGAGAAACATAATCTCTCAATCCGTCTCCGCCTTGTCCTGTAACTGTATGCCACATTCTAGGTTGGGTTCCTAATTTTAATTGAAAACTCCCTTTTTTAATTTCATCCTTTACAAGAAGTCTGGAAAAGTTTATAAAGATTACCTCATCCATCTTATCGTCTGCAGCATCTCCCAAATTACCGTCAGCGTCAAACCTTTGTATGTTTCCGTTCTTATCATGTCCCATTAGAACTTGTGCCATTTGATTATACATGGCAATCTTTTTGGACTGTTGAGTTTTTGGACGACCAGATGTCACATTGCCTGACAAAGCGCTCTGAGGTGAATAACCAACAGATATGTCAAATATGTGATTTGCAGATGAACTTAGGAAAGGATAATCATAAACTGACTGGAACATTCCGTGAGAATAGTCTTTAATATTAAATTCAGACTGAACCGATGGTGCATTCTTCTTTCCTTGGTCGTATGTACCCGATACAATAGCACCGGTAATTGGTATTGCTTCATGCAATAAAGTCTTTGTTGTTGTTACATCATTGTTTAAAAATGTCTTAAATGTTGCTGCCATGCTTAATTCCTATTCCTACGCCGGTATTACTTTAATATATCTAACTGGGATATCGATGGAGTATGACGTTGTTGCAGATGTCACACGAACCAAAGAATCAATAATTCTATAATCGCCTGCCTTAAGTCCTAATATACCGTTATCAGCAGTTACTGTTATTTGAGATCCTAATTTGTCAAACAAAAAGTTCGAACTTATAAGGTTTATGCTAGGTTGTATCTTGAACTGTAACACTCGATCTCTTGGTCCCCTTATGTTATGAACAGACTTATTGTTATCAGAGTCAACTCTATCTGATCTAAAATTATCTATTTGTTCTCTGACAACTGGACTTGGTCCGTCTGTGGTGCCTTCGCTAATATAATATGATGCAATTTGATCATCATCAATAAAAGAAACAGGCACTGGTTGTGCATCTGTGTCTGTTACAGAACCTAATCGATAATCTGCTTCCATAATAAACTGCGTCTCTTGTAGCGTTGCAGGCATTCTAACTTGAGGAGAAATTTCATCAGTGTCTAAACCTCTCTCTATAGCAATAAAGTTATTCGAATCGTCCAATTTTTCTTGTGTACTTCCTAACATAATTCCATTTTCAGAAGGACGTATATTAACAAGTGCGGTGCTCAACTCTGTGTCGCCATCACAAGTAACTATAAACCCTCCAGTGTTTGGATTTATTTTAGTATTAAGAACATTGGGAAAACCCGCTGCTGTTCCCCCAGCATTACCACCGTTCAGTAGTTTCAATACTGGTAGATGTAATATATTAGTTCTAGTTATCGATAGTAGTTTACTTTTCATTGTAGAGGTATTATTGGTAAATGCCTCTAGAAGGGGAGTTCTTAATATCTCCAAATCATAATAAGCAGAACCACTTGGATGGTTCTTGTTAAACAAAGAATAATCTATCTCATCATCACCAAGAGCAAACTTAGAAATTCTAAAATCCCCTCTTGCCATTCTAAAGCGACCGGTATCGGTCAATACGGCGTCTAATATAATATCGCCAGAGTTATCAAGAAATGCCATGTACTAAAACTCCTCAAACTTCATCTATAAATAGATTTTAACATATTAAATTCACTTTTTTATTTTCTTCGTT
>MDTC01014770.1_pt1 | contig 16677 bp, 18 predicted proteins | sample 811181 | NCBI WGS metagenome assembly MDTC01 (sample SAMN05326644, study PRJNA326480) | marine metagenome | isolation source: seawater | place: Pacific Ocean: North | collected 2011 | reverse complement strand
ATTGTCAAGCCATATACATTCCACCATTAACATGTATGGTTTCACCGTTAATATAATTTGACATGTTTGAAGCTAAAAATAGCGCACAGTTTGATATATCATCACCAGATCCCAAATCACCAGACGGTATTTTGCTTATTAACAATTTTTTAAATTCGTCATTAATTTTATCTGTCATTTCAGTTTTTATAAAACCAGGGGATATACAATTAATATTAATCCTTTTTTTTGCATATTCCATTGCTAGACTTTTTGAAAATGCGACTATTCCAGCTTTAGAGGCAGAGTAGTTTGCTTGACCTAGGTTTCCTGTATGACCAACTATTGAGGTAATATTAATAATTTTACCTTGCTTATTTTTTAGCATTTTTTTAATTGAAAATTTACACATTAAAAAAGTTGCCGTTAAATTTATATCTAATACTTTTTTCCAGTTTTCTTCAGTAAGTCTAATTGAAAGATTGTCAGAAGTAATACCCGCGTTATTTATTAAAATGTCTAGCCCTCCTAATTTTTTATGAGCCGTATCAATAAAATTTTCAATATTTTTATGCTCATCTAATTTAAATCTCTCTGTTTCAATGTTATTGAATTCTTCCTTAAGTTTTTTTAGTTTATCCTCATTAGTTCCAGTCGCTAATACTTTAGCCTCATGTTTAATAAACTTTTTTACTAAACTGTGACCTATTCCTCCAGTAGCTCCTGTAATAATTATTTTTTTATTTTTTAAGTCCATCAATCAGCTCTTTAATATCATTTATTGAATTTATACTAAAGCTATTAATATTCTTCACAGTGCGTTTAACCATTCCAGTTAAGGCTTTACCAGGGCCAATTTCAATAAAATTATTTACATTGTTTTTTGACATATTTATAATACTTTCTCTCCATCTAACCGGTGAACAAATTTGTTTAACTAGAAGTTTTTTAATTTCTACCGGATTATTTTCTACTTCTGAAGTCACGTTACAGACAATGTCAAATTTTGGTTTTTTAAAATCAGAAATATTAATTTTTTTTTCCATTATATCGGCAGCTGGGGACATTAACGAACAATGAAAAGGCGCACTTACATTTAATGGGATAAATTTTTTTTTATTTTCTTTTAACACATTTTGAAATTCTTTCATTCCAAGATTATCTCCACTTACTATTGTTTGACCATCAGCATTGTCATTTGCTATTTCACAAATACCTTTTGTTTTATTTTTGTTTATTAAATTTTTGACTTCTTCTATTTTTAATCCTAATACTGCTATCATGCTTCCCTCACCCAGTGGAACCGCTTCTTGCATTGATTTACCTCGTTCAAAGAGTAAGTATAAAGCATCTTCATAACTTAAGGAGTCAGAGCTAACTAATGCGCTGTACTCACCCAGTGAATGACCAGCAAAAAATTTTGTAGTTGAAAAATCAAAGTTAAATTCTTTTTTTAAAACCATAAATATTGAATAACTAACCGTAAGAATTGCAGGTTGAGTATTTTGAGTCAGTTTTAACTCAGATTCAGGACCTTCAAGTATTATCTTGGATATTTTATAATTAAGTTTTTCATCTGCCTGATGAAAAATTTTTTTTACTATTGAAAAATTGTTATAAAATTCCGATCCCATTCCTACTATTTGAGAACCTTGTCCTGGAAAAAGTAATGCATTCATCTTTTTTAGCCTTTAATTAACAATAATTAGTATTGATATAAATACGTATTATAGTATAAACCTTTTTTTACAATATGTACTTTAAAGCAATTTAATTAACAATATTCATTTTATTATGTCATTTTACGAAAATACATTGGTTACTAAGCAAGATTTACCCAAAGTTGAATTGGATAAGATTAGAGATAAATACAAAGAACTAATAAATAATAACTCAGGTGAAGTTTTAAAAATTGAAGAGTGGGGTCTTTTAAATTTAGCTAGAAAAATAAAAAAATACAACAAAGGTTTTTATATTCACTATAAATTTTCTGGCAGCTCTAAAACACTAAATGAAATAAATAATAATATAAAAGTCGATGGCTCTATAATTAGACATCTTATTGTTAAATATAAGAATTTAGACACTGAAAATGAATATTTTAAAAAAGATAAATAAATGAAAAGAAAAGGTAAAAAAAATTTAAAGAGAAACACGAGTTCATTAAATAAACTAAGCTTATTTCAGAAATCAGAGGGAAAATTTAATAGATCTTGTCCGTTATCTGTAAAAAATGCACCTGTCATTGATTACAAGAATATTAGTCTATTAAAAAAATATATTTCTGAAAATAATAAAATTCTTTCATCTAAAATTACCTCTGTTTCAAGCGGTAAACAAAAAAAATTAAATAAAGAAATCAAAAAAGCAAAAATTTTAGGACTGATATAGATCATGGAAATAATTCTTTTAGAAAATATTATGAATCTTGGAAATATCGGAGATAAAGTTAAAGTAAAACCTGGATATGGAAGAAATTATCTTTTAAAAACTGGTAAAGCATTAAGGTTCAATAAAGATAATTTAGAGTATGTATCTAAAAAAAAGGATGAACTTAATAAAAAAAATATAGAATTAAAAAAACAACTGAAAGAAATAGCGCAAACAATTAATAAGAAAAATTTTGAATTTTTTAAAGAAAGTAAAGAAAACGGTGATTTATATGGCTCTATCAAGCCAAAAGAAATTTCCACAGCAATATTTGATAAAATGAAAGTAGAGATCAAGCCATCCCAAATAATTATAAAGGATGATTTAAATAAAATCGGTACTTACAAAATAGATATAAACTTTCATTCTGAAGTATCTGCTCAAATTATTATTAAAATAGATAAAATTCAATCGGCATAACTTTTCCACAGGCGCTATAAAAAAGTGTGTAACTTTTAACTTTTATTACCTACCACTCCAACTATTATTAACTGGTGGAAAAAATAAAACTTACAGAGAACAATTCGGCAAAAAAACAACCTTCAAATCTTGAAGCTGAGCAAGCATTATTAGGATCAATATTAGTTAATAATGACGTCATTGATGAAATTTCAAATATTATTAAGACTTCAAGTTTTTATGACCCTGCTCACACAAAAATTTATGAGGTAATAGAAACATTAAATAATAAGGGAATGATTGCTAACCCTATTACTCTTAAAAATTTTTTTGAAAAAGACAATATGCTTGATGAAGTGGGTGGAACTGAATATTTAGTTAAATTAACCAGATTTTCTGCCTCCACAAAACAAGCAATAGATTATGCAAAAGTAATACATGAAATGTATTTAAGAAGAGAATTAGTTTTAATCTCTGATAACTTATCGTCGGAGACCCTAAATTCAAAAGAACAGGCAGCTGAGCAAATTATAGAGAATACTGAGAAATCTTTATTCGATTTAGCAGAACGAGGTAGTTTTTCACAATCGTTTTTAAAATTTAATCAAGCTCTAGATCAAACTATTGAGATGGCTACTCTAGCGATGAAAAATGATCAAGGTATAGTTGGGGTGCCAACAGGTTTAACAGATTTAGATGAAAAATTAGGTGGATTACATAAATCAGATTTAGTTATTTTAGCAGGAAGACCTTCGATGGGTAAAACTGCTTTAGCTACTAATATTGCATACCACGCCTCGCAAACACTTTTAAGCAGGCAAGAAAAATCTTCGGTGGCTTTTTTTTCTCTTGAAATGTCATCAGAACAATTATCGACTAGAATATTATCCGAGCAAGCAAGAATAAAATCAGATGATATAAGAAGAGGTAAAGTATCTGAGGAAGAAATTAATAGATATATTGAAACATCTAGAAATATTTATAACTTACCTTTATTTATTGATGAAACACCCGCAATCACAATTGCTACACTAAGTAATAGAGCTAGAAGAATTAAAAGACTATTTGGATTAAGTTTAATTGTAGTAGATTACATTCAATTGATGAGGGCCAGTAACTCAAATAGAAATGATGGCAGAGTTCAAGAAATTTCAGAAATCACACAAGGATTAAAAGCGTTAGCGAAGGAACTTAGTGTGCCTGTTCTAGCGCTATCACAATTATCAAGAGCTGTTGAACAAAGAGATGATAAACAACCTCAATTAGCAGATTTAAGAGAATCTGGATCTATAGAGCAAGATGCTGATGTAGTTATGTTTGTTTATCGTGAAGCTTACTATCTAGAGAGAAAACAACCTAAATTAGGCTCTATTGAGCACGCAGAATGGCAATCAAAAATGAACGATGTAAATGGCCTTGCAGATATTATCTTGGGCAAACAAAGGCATGGCCCTACTGGGACTGTAAAAGTTGAATTTGAGGGAATATACACAAAATTCAAAGATTTAACCAAAAATTAAGACTAAATTTTTTCTTTAGTTATCATAAATTTAAGATATATCTGAAATATCTCTATGTTTGCTAATATTTATAAAAAAATAGTAATTGATTTCTCTAAAATAACTCTTTTTTTTTTAATAATCTTAATCGGATTCTCTTTTTATCATGCTAAAAATTTTAATTTAGATGCATCGTCAGATGCACTTTTGCTTGAAGGAGATCCAGATCTTAAATATTTAAGAGAAGTTAATCAAACATACGGTTCAAAAGACTTCTTAGTTTTAACTTATACTCCTGTTTCAAGTTTTGTAGAAAAAGAAACTATCCTTAATCTTCAGTTACTTAAATCTAAAATCGAAAAATTAACATGGGTAGATAGTGTTATAACGGTTATCGATGTTCCTCTTTTAAAAAGCACTGACGAAGGGTTAATGGAACGATTAAAAAATTACAAAACTTTAGCTTACCCAGAAATTGATAGAAAAAGAGGATTTGAAGAAATAATTAATAGTCCAATTTACAAAAATTATGTTATTAGCGAAGATGGTAAAACATCAGGAATTGTTGTTTATCTTAAAAAAGATGAAAGATTAGCTGAATACATAAAGATTAAAGATAAATATTTTAATCAGTCTATAGAGACTGGGTTATCAAAAGAAGAAAAGATAAGTTATAAAAACTTTCTCAAAGAATATGAAGAGTATAAAAATTTATATAATATTAGAAATCACCAAAATATAACTGAAATACGAGATGTCATATCCAAATATGGAGAAAATGCTAAAATACATCTAGGCGGTATTCCAATGATTGCTAATGATATGATGAGTTATATCAAAAGTGATATAGTGGTTTTTGGAATTGGAGTATTCATCTTTATAATTTTAACACTTTGGTTAATTTTTAGAAATTTTAAATGGGTAGTAATGCCTTTATTAGGCTGCGCAACCTCAGTTATTATAATGATTGGTTTGCTTGGGTTACTTGGCTGGAAAGTAACAGTTATATCATCAAACTTTATTGCTTTAATGCTTATATTAAACATGGCGATGAATATTCATGTAACTGTAAGATTTCTACAATTAAAAAAAGAATTTCCACAATTAACTAAAGATGAGGCAGTTCTTGAAGCCAGTAAAAAAATGATGTTACCAATTCTTTATACTGTTTTAACTACTATATGCGCTTTTTTATCTTTAGTGTTTAGTGGTATTAAACCAATAATAGATTTTGGATGGATGATGACTTTAGGATTAATAGTTTCTTTATTAGTTACATTCTTGCTATTACCCTCTCTGCTAGGTTTATTCTCATCAAAAAATGAAATAGGCATTAAAGATACTGAAAAATCTTTTATTACTTCTGTATTAAGTTCTTTTACTAAAAATAATAAAGTTTTGATATTTGGTTCTACCTTAATAATAATTGTATTTAGTGTAATTGGTATATCTAAGTTAGAGGTTGAAAATAGTTTCATAAATTATTTTGATAAAGAAACAGAGATATACAAAGGAATGAAAAAAATTGATGATGATTTAGGTGGGACCACTCCATTAAATATTATTTTAAATTTTCCAACAAAACAAAAAGATAAAACTACTGAAGAAGATGAATTTGACGAGTGGGAAGAAGAAAATGAATCTGATGAAGATACAGCTAAATATTGGTTTACAAGAGATAAAATGGATAAAATTATTAGAGTACATGATTACTTGGAATCTTTGCCAGAAATTGGAAAAGTTCTATCTTTTGGGTCAATTTTAAGAGTAGCAGAAGATTTAAATAACAAAGAATTGCAAAGTTTAGAAATTGCAGTTCTGTATAGTAAAATACCTGAAACAATAAAAAAAGAAATAGTATCGCCTTACATCTCTGTTGAAAAAAATGAAGCAAGAATAAGCGTTAGGATAAAAGATTCATTGGAAAATTTAAGAAGAAATGATTTAATTAACAAAATAAACTCTGAATTAAATTCGAAGCTAGGTCTAGAAAAAAATGAATATAAATTAGCCGGCGTGCTTATTTTGTTTAATAATTTACTACAAAGTCTATTTAAATCACAAATACTTACGTTAGGCATAGTTATGCTTGGAATATTTTTAATGTTTTTTATTTTATTTAGAAACGTGATCCTTTCTTTTATAGGTGTTGTGCCTAACTTTATTGCTGCTTTTTTTATTCTTGGTATAATTGGTTTGCTAGGCATACCATTAGACATGATGACAATAACCATTGCTGCTATTACTATAGGTATAGCAGTAGATAATAGTATTCATTATATTTATAGGTTTGAAGAAGAATTTAAAAAAATACGAGATTATAATAAAACTCTAGACAGGTGTCACAGTACTGTTGGTATAGCAATATTAAATACTTCAATAACAATTGTTTTCGGTTTTTCCATTTTAGTATTGTCAAATTTCATTCCCACTATATACTTTGGTGTATTCACTGGTATAGCAATGTTGTTAGCTATGATATCAGTGTTAACTTTGCTTCCAAAATTAATATTAACTCTTAAGCCTTTTGGAAATGATGCTACTGACAGAGTATGATTGAAAATTTCTTTCAAAATATTAATCTAAACTTATTTGATTTATTTTTTTTAATAATATTGTTCTATAGTGTTGTTCAATGCTTTTTAAAAGGTTTTACATTGAGTTTAATATCTTTTATGAAATGGATTTTATCTACTGTTGTTACAATTATATTAGTCCCTAAATTTCAACCTTGGGTTAGTGAGTATATAGATTCTGAATTTGTAAATAATGTAGGATTAGGAGTCGTAATATTTATCTGCACTTTGTTTTTAATAATTCTTATAGGCAAATCTTTAAGCAGAACTGTTACATGGACTGGAGTTGGGTCCATAGATAAAACTTTTGGCTTAATATTTGGTTTATTTAAAGGTTATATTGTTGCAGTTTGTTTGTTTTCTATATTTAATTGGTTTTATCCATATCAAAAATGGGGTATATCGGCTGAAGATGCAATCTCATTTAATTTTGTAAAAAAAGGTAGTGAGATACTCGTGGAAGAATTTCCGTCAAGCAAAGACTTTATTGATACAAAAGAAAAAATTGAAAAAATATAATTTAGATAAATTAAAAGAAGAATGTGGTGTTTTTGGCATTTCTAATCATGAGGATGCTTCAGCTTTGGTTGCTCTAGGTCTACATGCGTTACAACATAGGGGTCAAGAAGGTTGTGGCATAGTTTCGTTTGATACCAAAAACTATTACTCAGAAAAAAGACAGGGTTTAGTTGGTGATCATTTCACTAAAAGTGAAGTAATAAAAAAATTACCAGGAAAATTTGCTATTGGACACAATAGATACTCTACAACTGGAGAAACAAGTTTAAGAAATATTCAACCTTTCTTTGCTGATCTGCATGTTGGAGGATTAAGTATAGCGCACAATGGTAATCTAACAAACGCTTTGGAACTTAGAGAAGCATTAGTTAAAGATGGCGCAATCTTTAGAACTACAAGTGATACTGAAACAATTGTGCAATTGATTGCAAAATCAAAAAGAAACAAAATAATTGACAAAATAATTGATGCTCTCTTTCAAATAAAGGGTGGGTATGCACTTGTAATAATGACTAACAAGAAGCTAATTGGTGTGAGAGACCCTTTCGGGATAAGACCTTTAGTGATTGGAAAACTTAAGAACTCTTATATTTTAGCCTCTGAAACCTGTGCTTTAGATATTGTTGGAGCAACATTTGTAAGAGAGGTAGAGAATGGTGAAATAGTTGTAATTGAAGGAAATGAAATTAATAGCGTTAAACCTTTTCCAAAACAAAAAGCAAGACCATGTGTGTTTGAATATATATATTTTGCTAGGCCCGATAGTATTATTGATGGAAAGTGTGCCTACGAATATCGTAAAAAATTTGGCATCCAGTTAGCAAAGGAAAGTGATGTAAAAGCTGATATTGTAGTTCCAGTGCCTGACTCCGGAGTTCCTGCAGCTTTAGGTTATGCTGAATATTCGAAAAAAAGTTTTGAACTTGGATTAATTAGAAATCATTATGTTGGAAGAACTTTTATTGAACCAACACAAAATATAAGAAGTTTAGGTGTAAAACTGAAACTAAGTCCGACAAAAAGCATAGTTAAAAATAAATCAATTATATTAATAGATGACTCTCTAGTGAGAGGAACAACTTGTCACAAAATTGTAAAAATGCTTTACGAAGCCGGTGCAAAAGAAGTTCATGTGAGAATTGCATGTCCTGAAATTAGATTTCCAGATTTTTATGGTGTTGATATGCCTACAAAGAAAGAGCTTTTAGCTTATAAAAAAAATAATGATGAAATATGTGAGTACATTCAAGCTAAAACATTAAAATTTTTAAGTTTAGAAGGATTATATTTAGGGCTAGGTAAAGGAATAAGAGATAAAATTTATCCTCAATTTAGTGATCATTATTTTACAGGTGACTACCCCATCAAACCTCCTAATAATCAGGATGAATATAAAGTTACCCAATTATCATTGTTAAGCGCAAAATCTATCAGTTAATTTGTCACTATTAACTTATTTTTTTTATCTATGTACATCATTAAATTGTCATAGAAGATTGGTCCTACTAATAATTTTTTCTTCAATTTAATAATTTCTTTTATTTTGCCTTCGATATTAAATTTTATCAAAAATGAATTATTTAGGAAGATATATAGGTCATTTTTTATTAAAAAAATAGACTTAGTAACAACTGATCGTTTTTTTGTTTCTAGATAGTTGGCAATTTTATCAGCAATATTAAGAGAGAAGATTATTTCTCCCTTAGAAATATTAATACAAACTAGCAAATTATCATTCGTAATTAAAAATAAGTTGTTAGCTGAAACAATAGGTTTTACTACTGAAGTAATAGACTTTTTAAAAATTGTTCTGCCAGAATTTAAGTCTAAAATTTGTAAGAGCGTATTTGAAGAAACAATTACTTTATCATCATAAATAATTACTGGGTTGGAAAAAAACAAATTTCCTGGTCTAAATTCAGTATTTTGATTTATATTTATGAACCAATTAATTTTAAAGTTCTCCGTATTAAAAGAATAAAGTGATCCGTATGTGTTCAAATATATTAATGTGTTCTTATTAAGAGATAACGAATTTATAAAGTTATTTTTTAAGATTGTTTTTGTAGTTGGAATATTAAATACTTTTTTTCCATCAATCTTGTTAACAATATGTAATGAGTTGTCTTGATCTGCTAATATCAAATTGTCTTGATATATTTTTATATTAGATCTGAAAGGAATTTTATTATTAAATGCCCAAACTAGACGTTTATTTTTATAATCTAATGAATAAAAAAAGCCTATATTATCTGCTACATAGACAATATTTTCTTCAATTATTATTTTGAGTTTTTTCTCTATTTTTTTATATCTTTTTTTATAAAAATTATATCTAAAGGTAATTTTTTGTTCATTTAAAGAGTATACAATTATGTTTCCTTTAATATCAGTAGTAATAAAGTTTTCACCATCAAATAAGATTTTATCATTAGTTTTTTTTGTTGTTAATTTTTTACTTATCAAAATTACGTCATTGTTATTTGGGTAGCTAAAATTATCTAAATTATTAGTTGTATTATAAAATTCGTCATTCCATTTTTTTGATGATTGAACGTCACCTAATTTAATTAGGTAATTATCCGATTTTTTAATTAATGTATTAAAGGATTTTAATGATGTATTTAGTTCTTGAAAGTCTCTAAATTGATCTTTTTTTTTATCGTCCTGAATATTTCCACCCTGCCATATCCCAGTTTTATTATCAAAAGAGCAGTGAGTGAGAATTATAAAAAATAATATAATTAATTTATTTTTCATAATTTAACTGATTAATCTTTTTGTATTTCCTTAGCTATACTTTTCCAAGCTGAGTTAGAGTTTATTATTTCATTAAGAAGTTCATTGCTTTCTTGTTTTTTTGAAATTTTCATTAAATATAAACTTTTTTTTAATTTAACCAGATTTTTTTGATTAGTATCAAGATTAATATTTTCAACTACTTGAAATAGATCAAGAATTTTTTCCTTATCTTTTTCAAGATTATTTTCTATTATACTGTTTAGGGCTAAGATTGAATAAAATTTATTTTTACTAAGCACAATTTGTTTGAAATACAAATTTGATTTTTCAATATCATTTGTCGACAAATATATGCCCGCTTTTATATATTTTTCAGAAATTTTTTCATTTTTACTATTTTCATAATATTTAAAAAAAAATATTCCAATTATAGCAACGACCATAATAAATATTATTGTAATAAAAAATACTTTTCTTTTTTTTAAAATGCTTTTTATTTGGCCAATCAAATCGTTATTATGTTGTAGTTCATTATCCATTTATAAAATTCTTTCTATTTGGAAAAGACTTATTTTTAACTTCCTTGCTATATTTTTTTACAGCTTTATCAATTATTAAACTCAAATTAGCATATTTTTTTACGAATTTTGGATAAAAACCACTTAATCCAAGTAAATCATCCGTTACAAGAATTTGACCATCACAATAACAGGAAGCCCCTATTCCAATAGTTGGTATCTTTAAATTATTGGTAATTTCTTTTGCTGCATAAGAAGTAATACACTCTAAAACTATTGCGAAAGCACCTGCTTGTTCAATAAGTTTTGCTTCTTTAAGCAATTTTGTTACATCTTTTGTTTTTTTTCCTTCAATTTTAAATTTTTTTTTAAATTGTGGGGTAAATCCTATATGACCCATAACAGGTATTTTAGCTTTTACCATTGCACTTATTATTTCAAAATTTTTATTATTACTCTCAATTTTTACTGCATCGCATTTAGTTTTATTCAATATTGTTTTTGCATTTTTTTTTGCTTGCTTAATGTTTCCATATGAATTTTTAGGCATATCTACTACGAACAAAGATTTTTTAATTCCTTTTTTTACACTAATACTATGTTGTATAATATTATCTAATTTAATTGAGTGAGTATTTTTCATATTATAAAGTACGTTTGCCATTGAGTCCCCAACCAGTATTATGTCACAATGTTTGTCTAATATCTTTGTAAAGTTTTTTGAATAAGCGGTTAAACAAACTATCTTGCTTTTATTTTTCTTTAAAATTATTTTTTTTATTTTATTGAGCATTATTCTAATTCAATTGTACTAGGTGGTTTTGAAGTTATATCATACACCACTCTATTTATACCAGGCACACTATTAATAATTTTATTTGCAATTTCATCTAAAAAATCTTTTGAAAAATTAAAATAATCTGCTGACATACCATCTTCCGATACTACTGCCCTTAATAAGCATGTGTATTCGTATGTCCTTGAGTCTCCCATAACACCTACAGTTTTCATAGGTAATAGTGCAGCATATGCTTGCCATATACTATTATACAGATTCTGATTAATTAATTCATTTATGAAAATATAATCGGCTTCTTGTAAAATCTTTATTTTAGTAGGTGTAATTTTACCAATTATTCTAATAGCTAAACCGGGACCTGGAAATGGATGTTTATTTTTAATACTATTAACTAAACCTAATGATTTTCCTAAAATTCTTACTTCATCTTTGAAAAATTCTTTAAGAGGTTCAATTAATTTTAAATTCATCTTCTTGGGTAATCCACCAACGTTATGATGTGATTTTATTTTTGAGGATTGACTTCCGGTTGTAGAACGACTTTCAATTACATCTGGATAAAGTGTCCCTTGTGCAAGATATTTTAAATTTTTAAATTTTTTCGCTTCTTTTTCAAATATTTTTATAAATAAATTTCCTATTATTTTTCTTTTTTTTTCAGGGTTATAGATATTTTTAAGTTTTCTATAATATATTTTTGTAGCATTTATTAATTTAACATTTAATTTATATTTTTTTTTAAAAATTTTGTAAGAATATTTAAATTCATTTTTTCTCATTAAGCCAGTATCAACCATGATACATATAAGTTTTTTACCAATCGCTTTATTAATTAATAGAGCTACAACACTACTATCCACGCCACCAGATAATGCACATATAACCCTGTCTTTTTTAACAATCTCTTTAACTTGATTGATTAATTGAATTTTTTCTGATGTTACAAGCCATTTTTTTTTTATTTTACAAATAGAAAATAAAAAGTTTTTAAATATTTGTTTTCCATTTTGTGTATGAGTTACTTCTGGATGAAATTGAATACCGTAAATATTATTCTTTTTATTTTCAATAATTGTTAATTTAGATTCAGCTGTAGAAGCAATTATCTTAAAACCTTTAGGTAACTTTGTTACTACGTCTTGATGACTCATCCAAACAGAATTTTTTTTTGAATTTAAAAATTTATTGGTTAATAATGAATTTTTTTTTTTTAAAAGCACTGCTCTACCAAACTCTCTTTTTTTATTTAATTTTTTTACTGAACCACCAAATATTTTAGATATTAATTGAAGTCCATAACATATCCCTAAAATAGGAATTTTTTTTGAGAATATTTTTTTTGATATAGTTGGAAATTCTTTTTTAGTTACAGTAGAAGGTCCACCTGATAAAATAATTCCTTTAATTTCCTTGAAATTATTTATTTTATTAAGTTCTTTAATTGTGATTATTTCAGAAAAAACTCCAAGGTCTCTAACTCTTCTTGCAATTAACTTTGTAACCTGAGAACCAAAATCAATTATAATTACTTTTTCTCTTAGGTTTTTGGATGTCATTTACTTTTTTTGTGAATTTTCTATTTCAGTTTTAAGATTATTTGCCTTTTCACAATAAATTTTACATAAACTAATTAATTTATCAGCTAATTCTTTGCTTAACGAATAGTCCGATTGTTTTAATTTTAATTTAGCTAGATTATAAACTGCTTCTTCATTTTTAGGATTTAGTAACAGAACTGTATTTAAATTTTTTTCTTCATATTCTTTATTGTCTTGCGCATTAAAAATTTTGGATAAATAAAGATATGATTTTTCATTTTTTGGATTAAATACTAAATCTTGTTCAAATTTAAATTTTGCTTCGTTTAGTTTTTTTTTGTTAAAAAACTCTAAACCTTCGCTAAAATAATTGACTTCTGCATAAGCATAATTGCATACAATCAATGACCAAAAAATAATTCTTAATAGTTTCATATTTTATAACTTATAATTCAAAGATGGCTCTATCATTTCAACACTATGGACCATACTTTCATAAAACCCTGCTTTAGTAATTTTTATAAATTGAGCATTTTTTTTAATATCGCTTAGTTTTTTTGCTCCAATATATCCCATTGAGGATCTTAAGCCTCCTTTTAATTGATAGATAATTTTAGAGACATTGCCTTTGTATTCAACTCTTCCATCGACACCTTCTGGAACAAATTTTGATTTATCTCTGTGATTTTTTTGAAAGTATCTGTTAGACGATCCAGCAGACATTGCACCTATGGAGCCCATTCCTCTGTATTTTTTATAAAATTTATTTTTTATTTTAAATTTTTTTCCAGGACTCTCTTCTGTGCCCGCAAATATTGAACCCATCATAATAGCATCTGCACCAGCAGCTATGGCTTTAGCAATGTCTCCTGAAAATTTAATTCCACCATCAGAAATGATTTTTATTTTTTTACCTTTTAAGGCTTTGTTTACTTCCATAATTGCTGTAATTTGTGGAACTCCAATTCCTGCAACCATTCTTGTAGTACAAATCGAACCTGGCCCAATGCCGACTTTAATAATATTTGCACCATAATCGTATAATTTTTTTGCCGCATCTCCAGTTGCAATATTTCCAACGCATATCGGAGTTTTTTTACTAATTTTTTTTACTTTAGATAATGTTTTTAGAACTTTTTGACTGTGTCCATGAGCTGTATCTATTACAATTAAATCAGCCCCATGATCTATTAAAAATTTAGCTCTAATAAGATCATCTGCGTTTGTTCCTATTGCTGCTCCCACAATTAAATTTTTCTTTTTTACTTTTAAAACTTCTAGATATTGTTTTTTAATATCTAAATTTCTGTGAATAACGCCAATACCACCTGACTTAGCCATAGCAATAGCCATTGATGATTCTGTGACTGTGTCCATTGCTGAAGATAAAAATGGAGCTTTTAAAATTATATTATTTGATAAATTTAATGAAATATTGGTTTCTGAGGGTAAAACTTTCGAAAAACGTGGTTTTAATAATACATCGTCAAAAGTTAATGCTTCTTTTATTGCTTCCATATAAACTTATATACAATTATAAAAATTTATAAAGACTTTAAAATATTGCAATGTAAATAAGTTTCTTTAGACTCATCTCTACTGGCTTCAGGTTTAAAAAAATGCACATTTTTAAACTTTGATCTAGCAAGTTCCTTTACAGCTAAAAAATCGTCACCCATAAACAATTTTGATATTAAGACACCATTTGATTTTAGAACCGTTAATGAAAAATGCAGTACTTCAGTACATAATTGATTAGTTCTAATGCAGTCTAACGATTTATTGCCTGTTGTATTTGCTGCCATATCAGACATTACTACATCTATTTTTTCTCCAAAATACCCTATAATTTTTTCACTTGTTTTTTTTTCCAAAAAATCACATTGAAGAAAAGAAACATTTTCCAATTTATCCATCTTTTTTTTATCTAATGATAGTATTTTACCTTCAGTAACTATTTTACTAGAGACTTGTGACCATCCACCTGGGTAAGACCCTACGTCTAATAAATTGGTATTTTTCCTTATAAATTTGAATTTTTTATTTAATTCTATAAGCTTAAAAGCTGCCCGTGATCGGTAACCTAAAGTCTTGGATTGTTTAAAAAATTGATCTCTATGTTGTTTAATTTTCCAACTATTACTTTTTTTTCTTTTTTTTGATTTTTTCATTACAAAACATCTTCATGATCATCATCTGTTTTATTAAATTTAAAATTTTTGATTTGTTTTTTGTAAATAAAAAAACTAAACGGTATAGAAACTAAATATACAAAACTTAAGAAAAGCAAGGTTTCAAAAGTAAAATATAATAATAAAATAAAGGACAATCCAATTGTAAGTAGAATAAATACTGTTGATTTTGGTGAAATTGAAATTTTTTTTAAGGAAAGTGTTGGTATTTTACTTACAAGTAAAAACGCAATAACAACTGTCAGATAAGGTGTTATATTTTTAAAATTAAAATTTAAATTAATATCACTTAGCTCAAAAATTAAAGGTATTAATACGAGTAACCCTCCTGCTGGTGAAGGGATGCCTTCAAAAAAATTATTTTTCCACTCTTCATTTTTTTCTAATTTAATTAGATTAAATCTTGCTAATCTTAATACGCAACAAACAGAATATAATAATGTTATTGCCCAGCCAATTTTTCCATAATTATTTAACTCCCAAAAATATAAAATAAAAGCTGGAGCTATTCCAAAACTTACAAAATCTGTCAGTGAGTCTAATTCTTTTCCAAATTCTGACGTTCCTTTTATTAAGCGCGCAATTCTTCCATCCAAAGTATCAAGTATGGCTGCTAACAAAATGAAAATGACTGCTAAACTGTAATTACCATCTATTGAAAATTTTATTGAACTAATACCGAGACAAACTCCACCTAATGTTAAAATATTTGGTAGTAAATATCTTGTTTTTTTTGACGAAACAAGTTTAAATTTTTTATTATTTTCCATTACTCAGAGGCTATTAAGCTTTCGCCTGCAACTACATTTTGCCCAAGTTTAGCTAAAATTTTTTTATTTTTTAAATAAACATCAACTCTGCTTCCAAACCTAATCATACCTATTCTTTCACCTTGTTCTAAATTTTGTTTTTGCTCTACTTCACAAACTATTCTTCTTGCTATCAAGCCTGCTATTTGCACAACTATAATTTCTTCTCCCGATTTATTACATTTAATTTTATAATAATTTCTCTCATTTTCTTCACTTGCTTTATCAAGTGAAGCATTAAGAAATTTTCCTGGCTTATAATATATTTCTTCAACAGTACCTGAAACAGGAGTTCTATTTACATGGCAATTAAAAACATTCATAAAGATACTAATTCTTGTGAAACTCGTATTTTCTAATTGCAGTTCTACCGGTCCATTTCTGTCTGATATATCTGTTATCAATCCATCCGCTGGACTAACTAGATAAGTATCGTCATTTAACGGATATCTTTCTGGGTCTCTAAAAAAATAATAAACCCAAATTGTAATTAAAATAAAAATTACGCCTAAAAATTGTGAAAAAAGTAATACTATAAAAGTTATTAGAATGGAAATAGCCAGAAATTTATATCCTTCTTTATGTATTTTTGGGAAAATTGTATTAAACATAATTTTAAGTTTGCTAATTTTTTCTTAATATGTATAAAAATCCTACTTAATCAATCTATATTTTAT